>ERZ761607.135-NODE-135-length-155759-cov-51.910169_pt1 | contig 155759 bp, 139 predicted proteins | sample MGYA00511164_ERZ761607 | MGnify/ENA primary metagenome ERZ761607 (study PRJEB28899, sample SAMN02445080) | bioreactor sludge metagenome | biome: EBPR sludge | place: Australia: Brisbane, Thorneside Wastewater Treatment Plant | collected 2011-06-22 ... | reverse complement strand
GTTAAGAAGTGACGTGGGTCTTACGCCTTAGGGTCTTTAGACCTAAGGGATTGACAGGCTCAGACTTCCTCGATCTGGAGGTCCATGAGGATCGCCTGCATAAGGTCGACCCGTAGAACGATCCCGCTGAGGCGATCGTTCTCGACCACCGGCAGGATGGAGAGACCACTCATGAGCATGCGATGGAGAGCATCGCCGATTTCGGTGTCGGCGCCGGCGACCTCCGGCTCGCGTGAGGCGAACTTGGAGGCGGGCTGATCCGCGAGACTCACAAGGTTCCCGCTGGCGCTGACCGCTCGGCAAAGATCTCCCTCCGTCACCACGCCGATCACGGCATTGTCCTCGTCGACGACCACGAGCGCGGGAAACTGGTAGATGTCCATCTTGTCGACCGCGTCTCTGAAGGTGCTGTCGGCGGTCAGGGTCGGCACGTGGGCGTGGAGGACTTCCCGCAGGATCATAGGAGAAGTCTACCGGGCATCATAATTCACCCATGAATTGGGATCGGCTCGAACTCGAGATCGACCTCGTGGCCCCCGTCAAGGTGGTGGCCTGGCACTGGACGAGCAGCGCCGGACTTACTCGCTGGCTCGCCGTTGAATGCACCTTCGTCGGGCTCGAAGGCGACACGCTCGCGGAAGCCGAAGCAGCGGAAACCGGTGCCCGATTCCGTTGCCTCCGAGCAGGGGGGACGATCGAAGAAGGCGAGTTGGTTCAAGCCGACAAGCGAGGCTTTGCGTTCGGCTTCGCGGACGGGAGCCGAATCGATCTGCGCCTGCTCTCTCGCAAGGGGCGGACCGCTCTCGCTTTTCGCCACGTAACCCCTGGAGCGGCCTTCGAGGACTACTGCGACAACTTGCGCTCGTGGACCTTCTATCTCACCAACCTCAAGTCGATCGTCGAGGGTGGGCTGGACCTGCGCGAACTAGAGCCTGATCGCACGGGGCTGGTCAACGTCTAGATGCGGATCTTCGTCGTCGGCGGGAGCGGCATGCTCGGTGGGGATGTCGTGAGTGAAACTCGGCGTCGTGGTCACTACGTCGAAGCACCCGTCCATTCTGATTTCGATCTTACCGAGCCAGAATCCGTTGCCACGTTGCCGGGGCGTGGCCCGTACGACTGGGTCGTCAACTGTGCCGCCTACACGGCGGTCGATCGAGCGGAATCCGAAGCCGATGCGGCAGCGGCCCTCAATGCCTTAGGGCCGCGTTATCTGGCGATGGCATGTGCCCTGACCGGATCCCGCCTCCTCCATGTGAGCACCGACTATGTCTTCGATGGGGCGAAGGGCTTGCCCTACACCGAGGAAGACCCCACGAACCCGATTCAGGTCTACGGGCTCACTAAACGGGACGGAGAAGAGAACGTCCTCTCGGCAGGGGCGAGGGCCGTGGTCGTGCGGACAGCCTGGCTCTACGGACCGCATGGCCGCTGCTTTCCGCGATCGATCATCGACGCGTGGGTGGCAGGGAAATCGCTGCGTGTCGTCGCGGATCAGGTCGGCTCTCCGACCTATACGCCAGAACTGGCGCGTTCGATGATCGATCTCCTCGAACGGAATCCTGCAGAGGGAATCTATCATGCGGCCGGGCCGGAAGCGATGTCGTGGCACGAGTTCGCGGTTCGAGCCGTCACCGCCTATGCGACGGCGACTGCGGACGAGCGGCCCATCGACATCGCGGCCATCCCGACCGCCGAATGGCCCACTCCAGCGAAGCGCCCGCGAGAGACCGTGCTCGATAGCAGGATGCTGGCAAGCATGGGCATACCGCCGATGGAGAGTGTCGATCTATCCTTGGCCAAGTTTGCAGCCGCGCTCGCTACTGAGTCGCGAACTTCGTGAAATAGACCTTGAGGATCGGTCCTTGGTCGGAGTCCCACTCGGGATGTTCCGGTTCGTCGGGCGGGTCGTCTGGTTCGGACTCCTTCTTCTTTGACTTAGTGTGCCCGGCCGGCGGGTTGAGTTCGAGCAACACTTCATTCACCGCAGCGGCGATTTCGCGCTTCAGCTTCATCTTGGCCTTCTCGGTGGAGACTTCGTTGAGAGACTTGCCGCTGAGCGTCGTGAGGATGGCATCCCGCACGGCAGGCATCCCCTTGTCGAGGTCTTCCTTTTTGAAGCCGTCTTTCAGATGAAAGGCGACTTCGGTCTGAAGGTAGGTCGTGCCCCCTTTCAGGTTGACGAGAAACTCGGGCAACTGCTCGATCGCTCCGAGCTTGATCTCGGGCTCTTTCGGCTTTCCGCCCTTCGACTTCATCATGAAGAAGCCACCACCCCCGATTACGAGGGCGAGAATGAGGATGATGGGCAGTTTGCCTTTCTTCTTCTTTATGATTTCCGGGGCTTCGTCCGACATGGTTTCCCGAGGGAATTGTCGGTTCGCCGCCCGAACTTCTGGAGACTAGACGAAGTGCATTGCGAGGCGTACTTCGTCCATAGTCTGAGCCGCGAACTCGCGTGCCTCCTGGGCCCCCTTGCGCAGGATGGCGTCGATGTCTGCATCGCCGATGGCCGCTCGCCGTTCCCGAATCGGCCGCAAGTGTTCGTTCAGGACCTCGATGAACTCGCTCTTGTTCTGCATGCAGCCGCGAATGCCCTGGCGATCCTCTTCCCATTGAATCTGCCAGTTCGGTGAATAGAGCCGAAGGAGTTGGCAAACCGCGCAGCCTTCGGGCACGCCCGGGTCGGTCTTGCGCATCTTCGTCGGAGTCGTGAAGGCGCCCTTGATCTTGGCCGCGGTCTCATCGGCAGTGTCGCTCAAGTAGATACAGTTGTCGTAGGACTTGCTCATCTTTCGAAGCCGTCCGTCATCGTCGGCGTCGAGACCGGGCACCTTGGCGCGGAGTTCGTCCTCTGGAATGATGTTCGCGAATTCAGGAAAGACTTCTCCATAGAGCCGGTTAAAGCGGCGTCCGATCTCACGGCTCAGCTCGAGGTGTGGGGCCTGATCGCGGCCCACGGGAACGCCGTAAGGCTTGTAAAGGAGGATATCCGCCGCCTGCAAGACGGGGTAACCAAGGAGGCCGTAGGCCTCGCGTTCGGTGCCGACGGTCTGCTGCTTCTCCTTGTATGTGGGCACTCGCTCCAGCCAGCCGAGCGGAGTGATCATGCTGAAGATCAGGTGGAGTTCGGCATGCTCTTTGACGTGCGATTGGATGAAGACGGTGGACTTTGCCGGGTCGATTCCGGCAGCGATGTAGTCCTTGGCGATCTCTTTCGAGTTGCGCGCGATCTGGGCGGGGTCGTCCGCCATCGTGGTGAGCGCGTGCCAGTCGACGACGCAGCAGTAAAGCTTGTAGATCTCCTGCAGTTCGACCCAGTTACGCAGGGCACCCTCATAGTTGCCGAGGTGGAGCCGCTCGTTGGTCGGCTGCATGCCACTGAGGATACGTTTCGGGTCGGACATCGGGGCTGGATTATGACGCCCTCGACCTACATCTCGCGGCGATACTCGAGGGCACTCAGCAGCGTGGCCGAATCTGCATAGTCGAGTTCTCCGCCCACCGGCATGCCGTGGGCGAGCCGCGAAACCCGCGGCCCGAGCGGCTTGATGAGGCCCGCTAAGTAGAGAGCGGTGGCGTCGCCCTCCACGGTCGGATTCGTCGCGAGGATCACCTCGTCGACCCCGGAGGCCGCGCGCTGGAGCAATTCGCGAACTTTGAGCTGCTCGGGGCCGATACCGTCCATCGGGCTCAACAGGCCGTGGAGGACATGATACACCCCTCGGTACTGGTTGACTCGCTCCAAGGCGGCGATGTCGCGGGGTTCGGCAACGACGCAGATCGTCCGCGGATCGCGCCGAGGATCAGCGCAGATTTCGCACGTCTCGGAAGCGCTGACGTTCTGGCAGGCATCGCACAGTCGGAGGCTCTGTTTGGCATCGACGAGGGCTTTGGCAAGCCGCTGGACATCCTCCTCGGGCATTCGCAGCACGTGGTAGGCGAGCCGTTGGGCGCTCTTGGGGCCGACCCCTGGAAGCCGCTCGAGTTGACCGATCAGTTCGGCGAGGGGTCGGGCGAAGGTCATTTAGAGGCCAGGAATGTTGGGCATGATCTCGCCGACCTTGGCGTTGCGGAGTTCGGTCGCCTTGGTGAAGCCGTCGCGAACGGCGCCGACGATCAGGTCCTCGAGCGCCTCGACGTCCTCGGGATCGAGCACGCTTGGGTCGATCTTGATGCTCACGAGCTGACCGGTGCCGTCCATGATCGCCTTCACCGGCCCCTTATCGATCGGGACTCGCTCGTTCTCGAGTTCTTCTTCGAGTTTCTTGGCCCGCTCCATGGCCTGCTTGGCCTGCTGCATGACGTTGCCGAAGCCCTGCCCGCCGAAGTTCTTAGGAAGTTTCATGATTGGTGCTCACGAAGATCATGCGCCCTCGAAGACCTCGCGGCCGATCTCGGCCAGCTTGGCGCCTTCGACCGGGGAGTCTACCGCCACGGGCTGGGTGGTGTCGACCGCAGGCGTACCGTTGCGTCTCACGGCGTACTCCAGCTTCCAGCCAGGGTCGCCCACGACTTCGGCTACGAATTCGAGGATGAGCCTCTGCCGGTTGACGCTATCGGTCACCCAGGTCATATCGACTTCGCGGGGGAATTCGAGGACGGCCACACGGTCGCGAAACGAGGTGATCTCGACTTTGGCGAGGTGAGCCGCGGCAGTCTTGGACTTAGCCATCACGCGATTGCGAATTTCAACCCACTGAGTGCGCGCTTGGTCGAGGTCGGGATCGCCGGTCGGAACCGGCGTCTCGATCCGGGTGGGAGTCGGTGCCGCCACGGCAGACTTGGCCTCTCGCGCGGCGCCGGGCGCAGGGAGCGAGCCCGAGGGGCGTACCGCGAGGGAAACCAACTCGGCTTCTAGCCACAGCCTGGGCAGGCTGATGTCGCGGGTGGTCTTATACGCCTCCGCCAAGGCTTCGCGGAACTGGTTGAGCCGCTCACGTCCCAGACGTGCCGCGGTGTCGTGCAAGGCCGCTTCCGCAGTGGCGTCCGCATCCGCACCGACATCGACGCCATAGGCCACACGCGTCAGTTCGGAAAGGCGGTGGAGCATCGATTCGAGCAAAGCCCTCGGGTCACGGCCCACCCGGAAGATTTCGTCGAGGATGCCGATCAGTTTGGCGACGTCCCCTTCCTCCATTGCCAGAAGGAGGCTGTCCACGACGTCCGAGGCGACGAGGCCGAGCTGGTCGTATACCTGCTGGAGCGTCACCTTGCCCTGCCCCACGATCATCGCCTGCTCGAGCAGCGTGAGGGCGTCCCGGTATCCGCCGTCGGCGAGGCGCGCGATCGCGGAGAATGCGGCGGGCTCGACATCCAAGCCCTCGGCTTGGGCGACCGTCTTCAGGCGGTCGACAAGATGAGGAAGGGTTGCGCGATGGAAATCGTGCTTTTGGCATCGGGCACGAATCGTCGGAGGGACTTTGGAATACTCCGTGGTCGCTAGGACGAAAATGATATGGGGCGGCGGTTCTTCGATAGTCTTCAGCAGGGCGTCAAACGCCTTGGGTGAGAGGTCGTGGACCTCGTCGATGATGAGAACCTTGTACCGGCAATATGCGGGCTGGTAGTCGACGATGCCTACGATCCGTTCGCGGACGTCGTCCACTCCAGACTGGCTCGCGGCATCCATCTCGATGACGTCGATGCATCGCCCTTCGGTGATCGTTCGGCAAATCTCGCACTCGTTGCAAGGCTCGACGGCAGGCCCTTTCTCGCAGTTAAGGGCCTTGGCTAGCAGCCGTGCGGAGGACGTCTTGCCGGTGCCACGCGGCCCGGTGAACAGGAAGGCGTGCGCCACCTTGCCTTGGGCGATGCTGTTCTGGAGAGTGCGGACGACCTGCTCCTGTCCGACCAGGTCGGCGAAAGACTGGCTTCGGTACTTGCGATAGAGAGCGAGGTAGGCCACGGTCGTCTGTTGTGGGTGCCGGGAAGATTGCATCGCCCAGAGGTTCGACTTACCGTTGCTACCTTCCGGTCCTGGCGGGGTTCGCCGGCCTGCTGTCGCGCAGTTCCCGGCGGGCTACCCGAACGGCACCCCGCCTCTGGCACCCCCAAGATTCTATCCGATGGCAGGCCTGGGCGTTTGACGCCTACTTGCTGGGCGCAAGTTCGGGAGCGGGTTCGTTCGGGCCGCCGGCCGTCTCCGCACGGGTGCTTGGCACGGCGATCATCCGCGGCTCGTCCTTCAGCCGCTTCGGCGGGACGTAGTTCGGGGTCTGGACGACGGGAACCCGGTCGATCCACTCGCCTCTCCGGAGAAGCTGATCTCTCGTGAGTTTCAGCGTCGCGAAGATGACGCGGCTGCCCGGCCGAATCTCCGTGTTCAGGAAGTTCTTGTCGGTCATGCCCTCTCCGTTCCATCCGAACTTGTCCTGGATGTGGGGAGGCGCGCTTCGCGGGTTATAGAAGAACTCGATCACGTAGTCGGGCTTCGTGCACGGGTACATCGTCTTGTCGCGGCTCATGTCGATCTTTCGATCGAATCGCCGGTTGCGAACGAAGAGGCCATCCTGAACATAAGTGATGTTCTTGGGCGGATCGAGGCTGACGCTGTCGGTCTTGTCCCACTCCATGCCACCGGGCACGGCGTTCGGGAAATCGGAATCGCGAAGGATGAAGCGGATTCGTGACCCTACCGGCTGGACGTTCCAACTGCCGCGTATGCGCAGGACCATCGGGTCTTCGACCGTCACTTGGGCGCTGAAACCCACATCGAACGGTGGATCGATGTCGTACTCGCCCTGATCACGGTATCCGAGTTGAGTAGCGAACCAGCCGCGTTGTGACATCCGAACGAGCATCGTGTCGATGTTGTTTTCGATGGTGTCGCGGTTCTGCTGGTTGCCAAAGCTGGGGTCTTTCTCGTAGACCTTCTCCGCATCCGCCAGCAGCTTGAGATAGAAATCGAGAGCCTCGCGAACCTGACCGTTGCGCTGAAGGGCGTTCGAGAGAAGGTTCTTCCTCGCCGCGATGAAGTCGATGTCCTTTCGTTCGAGGGCCTGCTGGAACCAATTCACGGCCTTCTGGTGGTCGTCGTCGATCTTGTGGTACCACAGCCAGCCGGTTTCGAAGAACATCTCGTAGGTGTGCGGGTTGTTCTCCGCGCCCTCTTTCCCCAATGCGAGCGCGGGGGGTACGTACCGCCGATCCGACCGCTGCTCCTCGTCGGTGAAGTTATAGGCGATGTGCCACATGCCGGTGGAGTACACGTCGATTTGCTTCGGGTCGAGCCAGGTGACGAGCCGAATGATCGGCAGGATCGCGTCGTAGTTGCCGGTGTCGAAGAACGAGTCGGCGCGCACCCAAAGAATCCCCGCGATCAGCTCGCGGAACCCGGCCATCGCGACCAAAAGCTGGTCGGGTGAGAGGTCACTGCTTAGCCCCTGCTGACGCGGGGCGAAGTTCTTCTTCCAACTGGGGTAGATGGCCGTTCGCTGCAGCAGGCCTGCACCCACCAACAGCACCGCCATTACTCCGAACAGCTTCGCTTTGTTGCCTTTCATGCTCCCTTATACTTCGCGTCGGTCGAAGATCACGATGCCTCCGACCAGCAGAATGCCGATGTACAGCAGGCCATAGATCGTCACCCGCACGTAGTAGATACTCTCGTTCTCGATGATCTGTCCCGGATTGATGATCGGGTTTTGCACGTTGTAATTGGCGAAATTGGGCAGGATCGTGTTGGCGAACGTCGCGAACCCCTTGGCGAGAGCGGGCGAGTTCGGGTTGCTCGAGATAACTTCGAAGAAGGAGTTGAACAGCGACCCCACTAGGTACAGGCCGCCGCTCAGGAAGAAGTTCACGAGCGGCGAGACGAACGTAGAAAAGAAGATCGCCACCGCCGCCAAGAGGCTCATCTGGACGAAGAACATCGCGGGAGCCTTCGCCAAGAGAACCAATTGATCCATTTGCTGCACCCCTTGCTGAAGGGCGAAGACGAGCACGAGGACGATCGTCATCAGCGCCATCATCAGGCCGAGCGCGGCCACCGCGCCGAGGTATTTGCCCACGAGGAACTGCCACCGCTGGACCGGCTTGCAGAGGATCGTGTAGATCGTCCGACGCTCGATCTCGTTCGGGATCATGTAGACGGTCAGCACGATCGCGATGACCGCGCTCGTAAGCTGAATGATGCCCAGCGTCATGCCGATCAAAACGGTCCGTTCCTGCCTCGCGGAGAGCACCGTCAGGCCGGGGGCGACGGCGAGGAACAGTACGCCAATGAGGAGGATGATGAGCAATACGCGGCGGCGGATCGCCTCGCCGACGGTGGTGGATGCGATGCTGAGGATGACTCTCACTTGCTCTCCTCCTTCTTGCGCGCGGCATCTTCGCGCGCTCGCTTGGGGTCGTCCTCGCTGATCGTCTCGACGAAAAGGTCCTCTAGGCGTTTGCGGCGGGGAATCACGCTGGCGACCTGCCCGTTCTTGTCGCGGATTGCATCGAGGATCGGGTTGATGTCGATCTCGTCGGGAACGTCCAGGATCAGCCGCCCGTGGCTGAACGACACGATCGCGCTCGGCAGCGTGTCGCGGAAAGAGTGCGCAAACGGCTCTTCGAGCCCGTTGGCGGTGATCTCGATCCGCCCGCCTTTGAGGAGCTCGTCCAGCGGGCCCTGAGCGGCGATGCGGCCTTTGTTGATGATCGCCACGCGATCGCAGATGCGCTCGACGTCGCTCAGCTCGTGGCTCGAGATGAAGCAGGTCTTGCCCTCTTCGCGGAACTGAAGAATGAGGTCCCGAATCTCGATGTGGGCTATGGGGTCGAGGCCGCCGGTCGGCTCGTCGAGGAAGAGGAGCTTCGGGTCGTTGAGCAGGCTTTGCGCGAGCCCGATACGCTGCTGCATGCCCTTGGAGTACTGCGAGATCGTCTTGGTCGCGTCGCTCGCGAGGTTGACCTTCTCCAACAGCCGCTGGCACTTCTCGTCGTCCTTGATCCCGAAGAGCGAGGCGTAGAACCGCAGGATCTCCATGCCGGTCATGTGCTCGTAGTAGTAGGGCTTCTCCGGAAGGTAGCTGATCAGCCGGTGGACGTCCATATCGCCGATCTCCTTGCCGAGGACGAAGCCCTCGCCGGAAGTCGGGTAGATGATCCCCAGCAGCATCTTGATCGTCGTCGTCTTCCCGGCGCCGTTCGGCCCGAGGAAGCCGAAGATTTCTCCCTCTTCCACATGGAGGTCGAGGTTATCGACGACGTCGACGCGCGCGCCTCCGCGGGTCTTGTAGGTCTTGGTGAGATTGATCGTTTCGATGGCAGCGGCCAACCGGAACCTCCTGTTTGTACGGGCGCGAGTATACCGCCGGGGTTCCGCATCCCGAAGGCGGCCATAATCGGCACGCCCGTGTCCAATCCCAAGCTCCCGAACGTCGCCGCGGCTGGCGCGATCATGATGGTCGGCCTCTTCCTCAGCCGCGTACTGGGGCAAGTGCGAGACACGATCATGGCCGCAAAGTTCGGCCTCGGGCCCGCCACCGACGCGTACGTCCTCGCCTTTCAGATCCCCGACCTTCTCTTCTTCCTCATCGCCGGGGGAGCCCTCAGCAGCGCCTTCATCCCCGTCTTCAGCGAGTATCTTCATACCGACCGCGAGGACGAGGCGTGGCACGTTTTCAGCGTCGTCACGACGGCGATGACCCTGATCATCGGCCTCTTCGTGATCGTCGCCACGATCTTCGCGGTGCCGCTCACCGAGGCCGTCGCAGGGGGCAAGTCCCCCGACCTCATCCCCCTCATCGCGCAGATGAGCCGAATCCTCTTGCCGGCCCAGCTCGCCTTCTTCCTCGGCGGCCTCATGTTCGGCACTCTCTACGCCCGCCAGCGTTTCGTGGCTCCTGGCCTTGGGCCGAACGTCTACAACCTCGGCATCATCTTCGGCGCGCTCGTCCTGTCGTCTTTCGTCCAGCCCCCGATCGTCGGGATGGCCTGGGGAGCGGTGGTCGGCGCGTTCGTGGGGAACCTGCTGATCCCGCTGTACGTCATGCGCCGCCTCGGTTCGCGCTTCACCCCCAGCCTCGACCTGCGGCACCCGGGCGTCAAGAAGGTCTTCCGCCTCATGCTTCCCGTCGTGCTCGGCCTCTCGCTGCCCGGCGTCTACGGAATCATCATGCGCGCCTTCGGCTCGTACTTCACCGACGGCGTCAACACCGCGCTCGACTATTCCAACAAGCTCATGCAGGCTCCGCTCGGAGTCTTCGGGCAGTCGTTCGCCATCGCGGTCTTCCCGGCCCTGGCCCAGTTCTTCGCCCAGAACCGGATGGACCTCTACCGAGATCAGCTCGTCCGCACGATGCGGACCGTCGTCTATATCACCCTCCCCATCAGCGCCGTCATGTTCGTCCTCGCCTCCGACGTCGTAACGCTGCTCTTCCAGTACGGGAAGTTCTCCGCCGCCGACACCGAGGCGGTCGCGCCCAGTCTCCAGATGTTCGCCCTCGGCATCGCCGCATGGTGCCTTCAGCCGGTCCTCATGAGGGCGTTCTTCGCGGTCCAGACCACCTTCAAGCCCATCCTTCTGGGCACCCTCGTCACCGCCCTTTTCTTCGGCCTCGCGTGGTTCCTGCGAGAGACCCCGCTCGGCTATCTGGGCCTCCCGCTGGCCAGTTCGATCGCCGCCGTCGTTCTCGCGGGGCTCCTCCTCGTCGCGATCCACCGCCACGTGGGCGAGCTCGACCTCCGCGGGTTCGGGGTGACGGTGCTCAAGGCTCTCCTCGCGACCGCGGTCATGGCGGGCCTGATGTGGGCGGGCGACCAGGTCCTCCCCCAGGGCGAGGGGTATCGCCGCAATCTCTGGGCGCTCGGACGCCTCGCTCTCCTGGGCCTGGGCTCGGCATGGGTCTACTACGGTCTCACGCGCCTCCTCAAGATGCCCGAGACCGACACCGTGAACCGCGCCTTGGCCCGCCTCGACCGCCGCAAGGGGATGGGCGGGCCCTAGGCTCGCCGCTCCGTTCGCTTGGCGAGAAGAGGGCGGCCCGGGGGAGGGAGCCTGTCCGCCATGGGCGAGCCCTTCCCCCCTCTGGCAAGGCCTTTCTCGCCGGTGGCAGGTTCGATTTCGTGCGTGGTAGAGAGATTCTCGCACGTGGCACATAGTCCCCCGCGTGTGGGAGAAAATCCCCCGCGTGTGGGAGAGTCCCCCGCGTGTGGCGGGGCGGCTCTTTGGAGTGCGCGGGCTCGACCGCGCTTTACGATCACGAGATCCCCGCCTCTCGAAGCGAATGTTCGGCGTGGCGGAGGTGGTGCTCCAGACTAAAAATCTCGTCGATCTCGGCGGCCGTTAGGCGGGCGGCGACCTCGGGATCTTCCGCGACCGTGGTGCGAAAATCCGCGCCCTCCCATGCCGCGGCAGCGCTGCGCTGGGCCACCCTGTAGGCGTCCTCTCGCGAGAGGCCCTTGCCGATGAGGGCGATCATGACGTGCTCGCTGAAGACGAGGTCGCCCATGCGGCGGAGGTTCGTCTTCATCGCCTCCGGATAGACCTCCAGGCCCTCCAGAATCGTCCGCACTCGGTGGAGCATGAAGTCGGCGAGATGGCACGAGTCGGGGAAGACGATGCGCTCCAGGGAGGAGTTGGTGAGATCGCGCTCGTGCCAGGTCGCGACGCTCTCGAGCATGGCGTGGGCGTTGGCGCGGAGCAGACGGGCGAGGCCGCAGACGGTCTCGCTGTTCCAGGGGTTGCGCTTGTGGGGCATCGCGCTGGATCCGGTTTGCCCGGCGGCGAACGCCTCCTGCACCTCGAGGATTTCCGTGCGCTGGAGGTTGCGCAGTTCGGTGGCGATGCGCTCGAGCCCGGCGCCGAGGAGGGCGAGCGCGTTCATGAAGGCGGCATGGCGATCCCGGTTGACGATCTGCGTGCTCGCCTCGTCGGGGCGCAGGCCGAGCAATTCGCAGACCCTGGCCTCGAGCTGCGGCGAGGCGACGGCGTGGATGCCCACCGCGCCGCTGACCTTGCCGACCGCGACGTCACGCTGGATTTCCTGCAAGCGTGACGCGTTCCGGCGGAGTTCGGCGTGCCAGTTGGCGACCTTGAAGCCGAAGGTGATCGGCTCGGCGTGGATGCCGTGGGTGCGCCCGATCATGGGGGTGGCGGCATGCTCTCGGGCAAGGCGCTCGGTCTCCCGCATAAGGCCGGCCACGGATTCGAGCAACACCTGGCACGAGTCCCGCAGCATCATGCCGAGCGCGGTATCGATGATGTCGTAACTCGTGACGCCGAGGTGGACGAATCGCCCCTCGGGCCCGACCTCTTCGGCGACGTTGCGGACGAAGGCCATGAGGTCGTGCCGCGTCTCCCGCTCGATCTCGTCGCAGCGTGCGAGGTCGAATCGGGCGCGGCTTTCGATGATCTCGAGGGCGTCCTGCGGGATGGACCCCTCCTCCGCATGCGCCCGACAAACGGCGATCTCGACCTCTAACCAGCGCTCGTACTTGGCTTGGCGCGACCAGATCGCATGCATGGCGGGGGTCGTATAGCGCTCGATCATGGGCGGAGACGAGGGTACCCGAGGGCGGGGAACTCGGCGGCCAGGCCGATCCGGTGAGGGAAGGTTGCGCTACCAATTATGCGGCGGCCAGCGGGTATCTTAGGCCCAAGCGCGGAATCGAGGTGCGTCGGCGCGCGCCTCGGCATGGAAGCGCACTCTGTCTTTGGGGGTTCGTTGAACTATGTCTAGGATGGGAGAATCGGCGCGCGGATTCGCGCCGTTCAAGAGCCTGAAGTTCGTCCTTGCGCTGCTGGCCCTTCTGATTCCGGGCCTTGCGTTTGCGGGGGAAGGAGACATCCAGTTGGTGTTCTCCGACACCGACCGCTACTACTTATTCGCCTCGCTCGGTTTCGGCGTGATCGCGGTGATTTTCGCGTGGGTATTCGCGCGGAAGGTCACGGCCGCCTCGCCCGGCGACGAGAAGATGCAGGAGGTCGGCGCCGCGATCAAGGACGGCGCCCTCGCCTACCTCCGGCAGCAGTTCCGCATGATGCTGCCGTTCGTGTTGATCCTCGGCGCGGGCCTGTGGGCAATGAACCGCGCCTCGTTCGGCGACATGGTCGGCATCTACATGGGCGTCTGTTTCCTCGGCGGCGTGCTGGCCTCCTACATCGCGGGCTATAGCGGCATGGTGATGGCGGTCAAGGCCAACATGCGCACGGCGGCCGCCGCGCTGACCAGCTACAAGAAGTCGCTGGAAGTGGCGTTCCAAAGCGGCGCCGTCGCCGGCCTCGTGACAGTCGGCATGGGCCTCATCGGGGCCTCGCTCATTTTCTTCCTGGGCGGTAAGGACGCCATGAAGCTTCTGGTCGGCTTCGGCTTCGGCGGATCGCTCGCCGCGCTCTTCATGCGCGTCGGAGGCGGTATCTACACCAAGGCCGCCGACGTCGGAGCCGACCTCGTCGGCAAGGTCGAGGCCGGGATCCCCGAAGACGATCCGCGCAACCCGGCGACGATCGCCGACAACGTCGGCGATAACGTCGGCGACTGCGCGGGAATGGCCGCCGACATCTTCGAGTCCTACGAAGTCACTCTCGTGGCCGCCATCATTCTCGGCGCCGCCACCGCTTCGATCTTCGACCAGCCCACTTGGATGCGGCTGATCCTCTTCGCGCTCATGGCCCGAGGTGTCGGCATCCTGGCCTCCATCATCGGCATCTTCAGTGTGCGGGGAAGCGACGACATCGACAAGGATCCCCTCATGGCGATCCGCAAGGGCTTCTACGGCTCGGCAACGGTCGCCGCGATCGGAACCGTCGCGCTCGCCTACTTCATGATGGGTGGCACCAAGGACCCCATCACGACCGCCCAACTCAGCGATGTCGCCTTGCTCCAGCGCCAGGAAATCCAGACCATCAAGGAGATCCAGAGCGATATCGCCAAGGAAAAGAAGATCGCCAAGTACGAGGTCAGCGCCGACGACGTGATGAACGACCCGCGCGCGAAGGCCATGAACCTCACCGGCGACGAGGGCAAGAATCGCGTCCAGGGCATGCTGTCCTTCAGCATGGATCAGCTGCCTACGGTCAAGGACTTCACCGGCTTCAGCAAGGTGGACCTCAAGAGCCCGCCGGATAAGGTGAAAAGCCTCACCACGAACACCGCCCCGCCAGATACGCCGAACCCGACGGCTCCGCCGCCCACAGGCTACACCACCTTTGTCGACCGGTACAAGGACCGCGAGATCGTGGTCTACGACCTGAAGGTCACCACGAGTCAGTCCCCGCCGCCGACGGAAGCGGGACAGCCAACGCCGCCGCCCGTCGAAAGGACCATCGACATCAGCCTCGGGCCGATCGACAAGAAGCAGGCAGACAACCTCATCGCCCAAGCGAAGACCGCGGGCACAAAGGTGGACGTCGTCAAGACGATCCCGACCGCCTTCTTCGTCAACAGCGAAGGCAAGATCGCCCTCGGCGTTCTCGGCAAGCCGGCCAACTCGCAGCTTCAGGGCCCGCGCGACATGCAGTTCTACACCGAATCGGTCGAGACTCTCAAGAAGCTCGACGAGGCGCGAAAGACCGATCCGGCCAAGCCCTTCCCGACTGCCACGCCGGTGGAGATCGCGATGGTGACCAGTCACCCGGTCCAGTGGTGGCGGTTCATGCTCTGCATCCTCTTCGGCATCCTCATGGCGTTCGCCTTCGAATGGCTGACCGATTACTATGTCTCGACCCATAAGAAGCCGGTCAAGGAGGTCGCCGACGTCGCGACCGCGGGCCCGGCGCCGATGATCATCCAGGGATTTGCCTATGCCCAGGAATCGAGCGTCTTCAGCATTTTCGCGATCGTGATATCGCTGATCACGCCACTCTTCATCTTCCCGCCGACCGAATACGGAGGCTACATCCTCAGCTTCTATGGCATCGCGCTCGTCGGCCTGGGCCTACTCACCACGACCGGTTTCATCCTTGCGATGGACACCTTCGGCCCGATATCCGACAATGCCCAAGGCGTCTTCGAGATGTCCGGCGCGGGACATGGCAACGAGTACGGGTCGAAAGCCGTCCAGCGCCTCGACGCCGCCGGCAACACTACGAAGGCCCTCACGAAGGGTTTCGCGATCGCCACCGCCGTCGTGGCCGCCGTCGCGCTCTTCCACACCTACGTCGAAGAGGGCAAGCTGACTGCGGCCGGCCTCAGTATCGACATTCCCGAGATATTCCTCGGGCTGCTCATCGGTGGAGCGGCCCCGTACTTGTTCTCGGCCTTCTCGATCAACGCGGTCGGGCGTGCATCCTTCCAACTGATCGGAGAGGTGCGGCGTCAGTTCGCTGCCGATCCGGGAATCATGGCCGGTACGAGCAAGCCGGATTACGGTCGGTGCGTCGCCATCGTGACGAAGGCTGCCCAGAAGGAACTTTTGGGGCCGGGAATCCTCGCGATCGCGCTTCCCGTCTTCGTCGCGTTCGGCTTCGGCATTGCCTCGGCTCTGAACGGCTCCTACACGACGATCGGAGATTCCCAGTACAACCTCGTCGGCGCGCAGGCGCTCGGCGGCTTCTTGGCCGGTGCGATCTTGAGCGGCCAGCTAATGGCCGTTTTGCTGGCCAACTCGGGCGGCATGTGGGACAACGCGAAGAAGCTCATCGAGGACGGCCTTCATGGTGGCAAGGGCACCGAAGCCCATCGGGCCGGCGTCGTCTGTGACACGGTCGGCGATCCGTTCAAGGACACCGCGGGCCCCGCGATGAACCCGCTGATCAAGGTCATGAACCTCGTCGCGTTGCTCCTCGCCCCTGTGGTCATCATGCCGCACCCGGCGTGGCTGCTCATCACGATCACGTCTGCGTCGTTCCTCGCGCTCGCCATTGCCTTCTGGATGTCCAAGCGAGGCTCGCTCTCGAGCGAACTCACCGCAATGACCGCCGCCTCGGCAGCCGCAGTCGCGGGCTCTGTCCCCTCTAAGCGCCTCCCCGAGCCCGAGCCGACACTTCCGCCGACCGGCCCTGCCGGACCCGTGGAGGACGTCGAGGTCATGGAAGTGGTCGAGGTCGAGGAAGAGCCGAAGGACTAAGCCCGTGCGGGCAAGGGGGAATCGCCGTCGCGGCGATTCCCCCGGCCCGGAAACGCAACACCATGGCCGCCACCGACTTTTCGTTCGATATCGTCTGCCGAGTCGACATGCAGGAGGTCCGCAACGCCATCGACCAAGCCCAACGGGAGATGAGCAACCGCTACGACTTCAAGGGCTCGAAGTGCGAGATCGAGTTCGAAAAGTCGGATATTACGCTCCATGCCGACGATGACTTCAAGCTTCAGCAGGTCAAGGACATCCTCGAGAGCAAGCTGATCCGGCGCGGCATCGATATTCGGCTCATCGACTACGGGAAGGTCGAGCCGGCCACCGGGCTCTCGGTTCGCCAAAAGGTCATCCTCAAGCAGGGAATCGAACAGGACAAGGCCAAGGCCCTCATCAAGCAGATCAAGGACTCTGGCATCAAGGTTCAGGCGCAGATACAGGGGGACGAGGTTCGCGTTAGCGGCAAGAACAAGGACGACCTCCAGAAGTGCATCCAGTTCGTCAAGGGCCTCGATCTGGCGATGCCTGTCGACTTCGTCAACTATCGCTAAGTCGTTACCGCCCTCTTCGGGGATCGCCTACCCCATCCGAAGGAACGGCATTTCCTGAACTTCGGCTTCGAACTCGATCGAGCCTCGCCGAATCCGCACGATCTCGCCGCCGAATGCGACTTCGTTTCGGACCATCGCCGCGCCGATCCAGCCGAACTCGGGACTGAAGGACGCCCGGGTCACTCGACCGGCGTCGTCCCGGCTCAGGTGAGCCACCTGGTCTCCCGGCTCCATCCGCTCGTCGGCGAGCAAGCCGACCCAGGTTCGGTTCGTGTGGCCCCGGCTGTGAATTCGCATAAGGACTTCCTGGCCGGTGTAGCAGCCCTTGGTGTAGCTCACATTCGCGTTCACGAAGCTTTGTCCCAGCTCCGGTGGCAGGGTCTTTTCGTCCGTATCCGTGCCGAGGAGGGGGATGCCGGTTTCCAGGCTAGTGGCCAGGAAGGCTCCGTCAGCAACCGACGGGAACTGCTTCTTGAGTTTCCGAGTCGCCTTGGCTGCATCGCCGCGCAGCAGGATGTCCCATCCGCCGTAGCCGGACCGGTTCGAACGGAGGAAGATGCCCTCGGCACCTTCGAGCGTCCCCGACCCTGCGTCGAGAGCCGGGAGGTTCGCCAGGGCCGCGAGTGACCGCGTTGCGCCTGGGCCTTGGACGCTAAGGATCGAGCCCTCGAAACGGGTCGCCTGGACGTCCTCAAGGATCACCATCTTGGCCACTCGGTCAAGCAGCGCGTTCGCGCCTAGTTCATCGGCCACAACCACGAACCGCTCGTTCAGCCACCAGATCGTGCAGATCGCCTCGAGTTGTCCGGTCGGCTTACACAGGCAGAATCCGAGCGAACCACCGGGCTCCAACTTGCGCAGGTCGTTCGTGACCTGGCCCTGCAGCCATCCCTTTGCGTCCTCACCCGTGAGCACGATGGCTCGATGGGTCGAGAGGTCGACCAGGCCGCACTCCTCGCGCAGCAGCCTGTAGCCCTCCTCGAATCGCTCCGCGTCTTGAACCGCCCCCAATGTTTCGCACATCTCGCTTCGCTCCTGGGCCCGTTCCACGAGGTCCAGACGCGCTAAGATGCGCCCTGGACCCTTCTGGTGCAAAATGGGCCATGGCTCCGTTGCCTGGTGGTTTCTACGATTGTGGCAGACGCGGTGTGCCATGTCGTTGACGCCTCTGGCACTCCTCGCGGGATTCGGGCTCCTTTTCGGCCTCGGGAGTGGCGAAATCCGACGCTTCGAGCGCGATGCCGCCACCGATCTGAAGTCCCAATTGACAGGACAGAACATGAAAGTCTCGGTCCGGGCGGAACTCAACGGGCTCGCCGGCCTCTGGGGCGACCTCCGCTCGGGCACGATCCGCGCCTCCGACTTCGCCACCAACGGCCTCCCTCTCTTCACCGAGCCCCACCGAAGGCAGAACGGTCGCTTGGGCCTCCTGCGCCTCGACCTAAGAGAGTTCGTGCTCTCGGGGCTCCGGGTCGAGCGGCTCGAAGCTCAAATCCCCGGCTGCCGCTACGACTTCGATCTCGCTTTGCGCCGTCGCAAGATCAGGCTCAGCCGCAGTGGCGTGGGCACGGGGACGGTCGTCCTGCGGGAGAAGGACCTCGAGGCCTTCATCCTCCGCAAGTACAGCGAAATCAAGCGCGTCTCGGTCCGCATCGACAAGGACCGCGTCTTCGTCGACGGCTACGGCGAGTTCCTGATCGCCAAGACGAACTTCACCGTGATCGCGAGCCTCCAGGCCCTAGAGGGTACGAGGCTGTTCCTGACCGACGCCAAGATCTACTTCGACTGGCGGCGTGCCGACGAGGCGGCGAGTAAAGCCCTACTCGACAGCCTCAATCCGGTCGTCGATCTGCGAAAGGACCTCGGCCTCTATGATGCCGTCACCGTCGAGCGCATCCGGCTCCGCGACGGCAGGCTGCAGGCCTGGGGCGCCACCCGCATCCCGGTCCGACCCGCCGAGGAGGAGGGGAAATGAATCCCGCTCGACTCGTCTCGCTCACCTTCGACGGCACGACTCTCGGCCACCTCGAGATCGTCGGGCCTATCCTCCGAGACCTCGGCTTGGCGGGCACTTTCTATGCCCGCGCCGAGAACCTGCTCCGGGCCGTGCGCGACTGGCAGGAGGTGGCCGCTGGCGGATTCGAGATTGGCGATGGCTGCCTGAGTGCCGCTGCGCGCCCGGACGGGTTCGTTGCCTTGAGCCGAGACGCCATTGCCGGTGAACTCCAGGCCTCCGCGGACCTGCTCGATCACCTTTTCGAAGGTCCCCGCTCGTTCGGCTTTCCCTGGGGGATGCCAAGCTGTGAAGAGGGCGAGTATCGTGAGATCGTAACCGCCGCATACTCGGTCGCCCGCGCCGGAATCGAGGGGCACAACACGAAGACCGACACCGACTTCGGCTACCTGCGCTGCATCCCCTGCGAGGGCTACAGCGGCTCCGAACTCGTGGACCTCGCCGAGAACGCCCTTGCCGCCGACGAGTGGATCCTGTTCGCCTTCGATGGAATCGGCGAGGGTGAACCTTCGGTTGACCGAGGCGCCTTCCTTGCCCTTGCCGAACATCTCGCCCAGACCGGCGCGCCGTGCGCTACGGTCATCGAGGGCGCTACTCTTTGGCGCGCCGCGATCGCACATGTCGAGGCAGGGCCGTCAGGCTAGCCGGTCCCGGGACCCCGGGAGAACTTGTCATACACTAATGGTGGACCTGTAGCCGAAAAGGATAGGCGACGCAAAACTTAAGCACGCGTTCGAAAGAGCCCGGCGCTGGAGGAGTAGGACTCATAGCCGCGTGGCGGCGTTCCCCGAAACGAAGGTGGGCGGCCGGTTTCAGAAGCACCGAAAGGCAATCCCAGCCGAGGCCGGATCGACTCCGCGCCGGTGAAAATCCGTAGGGAAGCGAGTTCTCCGAAAAGCCGCCGGCCGGGTGATGCGGGTTCGAGTCCCGCCAGGTCCACCAAACTCATAGGATCTCGTCATTTAGGCTCCTGGCCGTGGTGACCGCCGGACGGCGAAACGACCAACGGCAGATGACTGCACAATAGCGGGGTGGAATATCGCTCGCTGGGACGCACCGGCGTCCAGGTCTCCGTCGCTTGCCTCGGTACGATGACGTTCGGGTGGGAGCCTGACGATTGGGGATCGCCAGAAGACGTGGCCCTCCGTGTGGCGGCCAAGGCGCTCGATCTCGGCATCAACTTCTGGGATACCGCCGACGTCTATGGCCGCGGAACGAGCGAGACCATCGTCGGCAAAGCCCTTCGCGGCAAGCGCGACCGCATCGTGCTCGCCACCAAGTGTCACGGGACGATGGCCGACGACGACCCCAACGCCTCGGGAAACTCGCGCCGCCACATTATCGAAGCCTGCGAGGCATCCTTGCGCCGCCTCGGCACGGACTGGATCGACCTCTACCAAATTCACCGCCCACAGCCCTCGATTCCGATCGACGAGACCTTGCGAGCGCTCGACGACCTGATTCGGCAGGGCAAGGTCCGCTATGCAGGGGCCTCGACCTACGGCGCTTGGCAGTTATGTGAAGCGCATTACGTGGCCAAGACGCTAGGGATCAACGGCTTCGTCTGCGAGCAGCCGCCCTACAACCTGCTCGACCGGCGCATCGAGCGCGAGCTGCTCCCCTTCTGCAGGACCTACGACTACGGCGTGATCCCTTGGTCGCCACTCGCCGGGGGACAACTGAGCGGCAAGTACCTCGACGACAAGCCAGCAGATTCGCGATACGGAAAGTCCGACCCGATGGGCCGCATCACCAGCGAAACGACTACGGTAGTGAAGGGGCTCAAAGCGATTGCCGACGGTGCCGGCCTCACACTCACCCAACTGAGTCTCGCTTGGATCGCCGGTCAGCCGGGGATCACGAGCCCGATTATCGGCGCTCGGTCCGAGGCGCAGCTGGAGGAGTCCACCTCGGCCTGCCAGATCAAGCTGGAGGACCGCGTGCGAGAACAGATCGACGCGGTGATCGCGCCGGGTACGAACGTGGCGAACTACTACACCGCGCCTTTCGGTCCCAACGCGCGCCCGAACGCCTAGCGCGACCAGCAAGCCCAGAGCGAAAAGGTAAGCAAAGGGGCCGAGGCTCCAGGCAAGCGAGCAAGGGCTTCGTCCGTCAGTCGGACAGCCCGGCCTTTGCGGTGGTTCGAGTTCGCGGACACCGATTGGATTGTACAACGAACCGGTTGGGTTCGGCCAACTTATAGAACTTGGCCGATCCTAGCCGGTTTGCCGGGGAAGGCTGGGTTAGGATGAAGGTCCCCGACGCGGGCTCATTTGGTCGAAAGCCGGGCCATACACAGGCGGGGAACCTGTTTGGGAGGAAACCGATGTCCTACGCTCGATGCCTTTTGCTCTTCGCCCTCACCTTCGGCTTCGGGGCGGCGAACGCCCAGCTGACGATCCCGAGCGACGGCTCCGACGGGGCATTCAACGTCAGCGGCAACCATACGATCGACCTGTCGCAAGCGCCGACCGCCTCGTGGAATACCCCGGCCCCGATCCCCGGGCGCGGCGTCTAGACCCGGTCCAGTGGGCGGTGGTGTTCAAGTTCACCTCGTTTGGTTATAACGGTCTAGGAAGCGGAGTGATTCAGTTCACGCCTCACCCCTCGGGCGCCCCGGTCGTCATTTTGGTCCAGCAGGACGTGTCGATCAACAACGGCGGGACTCTCTACCTCCAAGGTTCGAATGGTAATGGTTACGCCCTTGCTGCGGCTCCTCCTGGTGGATTTCGAGGCGGAGCGGCGGCCTTCGGATCGCTGCCTGGCGCCGCGGGCTTCGGGCCCGGTGGGGGTAACTACGATCCGATCTCCGATCCTCCCGGATCGGGTAGCTTCGCCACCTCGGGAACCGGTCCCTCCGGGGCTCTCTACGGCAATGCATCGATCATCCCATTGATCGGCGGCTCGGGCGGGGCGGGCAGGTACGCGCACGGCTACGGCGGTGCGAGCGGAGGAGGCGCGATCATGATCGCGGCACAGGGAACGATCAGCCTCACGAGCGGTCGCATTTATGCGTATGGCGGCTCGTCCAGTTGGAGTTTTGGCGGAGGATCGGGTGGCGCAATTCGCTTGATCGGGAATACGGTGATCGTCGATGCTACAAGTACTCTTGCGGCCAACGGCGTTGCTGGCGGCGGCGACGGGCGCATCCGGGTGGAGGCAAACACGCGAACCCTTTCCGGCTCCGTCGTGCCTCCCCCCAGCGCCATCACCCCCAACCAGACCCCCCAAATCTGGCCCGACAGCACTACGCCGCGGCTCGAGATCGTTAGCGTCGGAGGGACCAACGCCCCCGCCGATCCTCGCTCGAACCTCTTCCAGCCCGACATCGAGCTCAACGAAGGGGGGCAGAAGACGGTCGTCGTCCACGCCTACAACGTGCCCACCGACGGGACTTGGCAGGTGCAGGTGAGGCTGACTCCTCGCAATGGAAAGGAGAGCTTCGTCACCTGCACCTATGTCAGCGGCAACCAAGGCTCGTCGATCTGGCAGGGCAGCCTCAATTTCGACGTGGGCAGCGCGGCGATGATCGCGCGGGCCCACCGACTGTAGGGAAGTGGGGTCCGTCATGAGGACCGTCTTCGCCTTGTTCCTCCTGCTGGCGGCCATGACTTCGGTCATCGGCCGTCAGCCGGGAAGCGCCCACGCCCATATCCTGGTGGCGTACCGAACCGTCGGTATGATCGTTCCTGGCCTCACTCCACTCATGGTGCTGGACGTGCCGGAGGACGCGATCTCGCGTGAACTCTCCGTCGCAGTGACGACGCTCGATTCGACGACGGACGGTATCTCGCGCGAACTCTCGATCTCGGTGCCTGCGACCCATAACGCTGGAAACGCCTGGTCGAGGGAAACGAGCATACGGGTGGCCCCCGGGCCCGGCGTTCCCGACGCGATCTCCCGCGAATTGAGCATCGAATGGGATCCGGACAAGCCGTACTACGCCCACTCCCGGGCGGTCTCGGTCGGGGGCAGCCGGTCGCTCACGGTGAGGGTCGAGTTCCAGGACATCGATCCCCTCCTCGCGCCGACAACGGTTGCGCTGACGATCCTCGATCCCGACGGCGGCACGCTGATGGATACGAATGCCGCTTTGACCAACGGCGAGATCACGGTTCCCGCGATGCCTCGGATGCACCTCCGAGTCTACGCCAAGGCCAGCCACTGGCTGCGGCGGATGGAGGTGGTCGCCCACGGCTCGTCCGACCTCGTCGAACTGAGCCTGCTCAACGGCGACTGTGATGAGGACAACGAGATCACCATCGGGGACTATGCTCTGCTATCTGCCGCATTCGGTTCCGCCGAGGGCGATCCGAACTGGAATGCCTCCGCCGACCTGAACGGAGATCTCGAAGTCGACATCGGCGACTTCGCCATCCTCAGCAGCAACTTCGGCGAGGTCGGGGACTAGGGCGGGTCGTTAGGGCGACCGAGGGCGGTAGTTTCCGGGGGGCGGATCTCCCGTTTCGAACCAACTCGCGACGAGGATCGAGAGGTCGCCGATGTCGATCTCTCCCGATCCGTCGAGGTCGGGGTGGCGATGGTTCTGGCCGTGCGGCAAAGGTGTGTTCGGGTCCACCGTCTGCCCGTATCGGACAGCCAAGACGATGTAATCGGCGATGTCGACACGATTGTCTCGGTTCAGGTCGCCGCTCGCCAGGTCGATGTCCGCCCGATACTCGGAGCCGTTCGCTTCGAGCGTGACGCGCTTCCTGAGCCCGTGCAGCGGGTCCTTGACCGAGACCTGGGTGTACGGCCCGCAAAGAAGGCCTTCGGCGACGCCGAGTTCGATCGTCGCCGCGCCGGAGGAGTCGAACACCACATCTCGGTCGAGCACGATCGGCGCGTTGCCTCCCGGTCCGGTGCCGACCCGGATTTCGAGCGCCCGGATGAGGCCGGCTTCGCCTTGCCAAGTGTGTTGATGTCGAATGTGAAGCGTCAGGCGAGGCGGATCGACGAGCCACGGGGGCGTGCCCGAAGTCTGCACGTTGCCCGACCGGTCCGAAGCCATCCACTGGAGCCTTGCCGAACATCCCGATTGGGGTGGTATGTGAACGACAGATTGGAAGCGGTTGCCGGAAGCGGGGACTAGTTTCGCGATCAGGTCCTCGCCCAGATTCGTCCCCAGTGGCTCGAGGTCGAGCGAGAGGCTGGGGTGGCCAGCCAGCCCCCCTCCCTCGTCTCGAACCGTCGCCTCGATGGTCAGTTCACCGGCGAGGAAGTGGCCCGAAGCCAAGACGTCATGCGTTCCCTGCATGAGGACGAGGTCTTCGAAGACGGGTGGTTCGTCGTCCACCACGATCCGGTTCGACGGCCTGCGCACCGGGACGATGTACTCGCCGAGGGCTCCGTCGTCTGCGAACACCGTCGGCAGGCCCAAACCGTTGTCTGGTCGCAACAGGAGACCGAGTGCCCCAGCCGCAGTGGGGCGAAACTCGAGGGTAGCCAGCAACGTGTCATCGAGCCGCGCCCGCCCCTGCAGGGCCATCCCTCGAGCCAAGTAGAGTTGGGGCCCGATGGGATCGTACGCCGGCCCTCCGACGGCAAAGGTATACGGTTCTGGCGAATAGGCGCCCTGTAGGAATACTTGCGGACCCGTACTTTCCAAGAAGGCCTGGTAACCCCCTGCGGGCCGGGTCATGTTGGCCTGGAGGAGGAGGTAGCGAGCGGGGTCGTTCGCCTTGATGTAGGGTACGGGAGCAAGCAGCGCGAGAACGTTGGCCCCGGCATCGGTTCGTGCGCCGCTTAGCCGCATCGTCGCCAAACTCGCCACGCCGGCGGTTGTCTCGAATCCGGCCAGGAAGCCCACCGAGTCAGCCGCCCATGGGGGCAGCGGCCCGAGAAGGACTTCTTGTCCAGCGCTCGGGCCGTCCAATGCGCGCAGGGTCGCGGAAGACGCACCTGCTTGATCGAGCGATAGGGCGAAGTCGTAGCGATCAGACTCGGGCGCCGCAAACGGGCCTGCTTGCCCGGTGGATCCCTCCAGCCAGGCTTCCATTCCGACCAAGCCCCTCGAAAGGCGCAGCGCCACCCGGGGGCCTGCGGCCTGACCGAGCCCGATCACGAAACTCGATCCCATGCTCCATTGCCCGCCGGGCTCGAGGGTTGCCGCGAAGCTTTTGCCCCGCAAGTCGGTCTCGAAACCCGTCGGCGGCTTCAGATGATCAGAAAAGGGCGTGAATGTGCCGTCCCATGCGCCAAGGCCACCCGAGACCTCGCTTACCGCTTCTCCCCCGATCATGAAGGTCCTCGCGATCGCCGAGCCGCTCGGCGCAGGCGCGATGTAGACGCCCTCGAGGTCGACGGGCGTTCCACTGTAGGACTCGCCAACCGTCACGCTGAACGATCCAACATCGGAGAGGGCGGGTTCCCCATCGTCCACGACCCGGACGTTCACGACATACACCCCCTCGCCCTGAAACTCCGATGGCGTCCAGCTAAAGCGACCATCGGGCGTGACCGAGGCACCGACGGGCGGGCTTTCCAGCGAGAAGGTGAGCCGATTGGCCGGTAGGTCCGCGTCGGTCGCCGACAGAGTCAGGTCGAGCGTCGTGCCCTCGACGATCGTCTGATCGGGCGGTAAGTGGAGGACGGGCGGCTCGTTCACCTCGCGAACGTCGATGCGGACGCTCTGGGACGCGGTGCCACCGTGGCCGTCGGTCACGAGAACCGTCACCCATTCGGTCGGACCGTCTGCCTCGTTCGGGGTCCAAGTGAAGTGCCCGGGCGGTGTGATCGCAGCCCCTGCAGGCGCGTTCGGGCCCAATTCGAAACTGAGGGCTTGAACGGGGGTATCCGCGTCCGTCGCGCTCGCGTCGAAGGTCAAGAGAGACATCTCCTGCACCGACTGATTGGGTATCGGCTCGAGGACCGGGTTCTCGTTCGTCTCACGAACCGCGAGTTGGAAGGTTCGGGATGCCTCGGCGAGGCCGTCCGAAGCACGTACCGTTATCGAAAAGTCGCGCCCGCCGTCGGATTCTCCCGGTGTCCAGCGGATCACACCATCGGAGCCCAGGACAGCCTCTTCGGGCGCCCCCTCCATCATGATCTGCAGGGGCTGAATCGGTAAATCAAGGTCAGAGGCCGGAACGGCGAAGGCGAGGGGCTCGTGCTCGTCGATGTCAAGGTCCGCGATCGGGTCGATCGTCGGGGGAAAGTTCTGGAAGGGCTCTACCCCGAACTCGATGCGATCGACGTTCAGCGAGAAAGGAGTGAGAGGACTATCGGACTTCCAGCAGAGACGAGCTTCGATGCGCCCGAGGGGCGAAACAAATCGGCCGGCATCGGTCTCGATGAGCACTTCGAACTCGCGGTCGGCACCCGAGCACTCGGTCTCCGCGACGGCTTCGAACTCTAGAGTGGCCCAGTTACGAAGTTCAACCGTGGCAGTAGTCGCGCACGGCGTCGTCTTGTGTTCGATCCGCACCCGCAAACGCGAAATGTTGGTGTAAGTCACGTTCGCGACTGCGGCAACGGTGGCCCGCTGGGTCTCCGCCGTCATCGAGTCGATCGAGGACGCAAGCCAGCGGTTGTCCGGAAGGACGACTTCGAGCGTGGAGGCAGTATCGGCGGGGAGTCCTTCGGTAATCGCGACTTCATCGGGGAAGGCCCTCTCGAAGTCGCTCAGCTTCACGATGCGAGCAATGGAGGGCGCGCGTTCATTGTCGACCGCGAACAGCATGAAGTAGCCGGGGGTCGCGACAAAGGGCGTCTCGGGTGGGTGAACGATGAATCGCCCGGGCACCAATGGATGCGGTTCGAATTCCAGCGTGACGTACTGCTGGTTCATGTTGAAGGCGTGGGTCACGGAGCCGAGCGAAACGAGCCGAATCCTCGAGAGGGTCCGACCCGGCGAAAGATCGACATCGAGGCAGAACGGGCGGCCGTACCGGATCTCGGTTGGATGATCCCCGACGATCTGTGGCCGAAAGTCCGCCCAGTTCGGGTGCGATCCGTACTGGGGAGTGTAGAACTGGGCAGTCCGCTGAGTCGGCCAGGTAGGAAGATTGTAGAACTCTGGCTCGCCGCCGGCAACCACGACCCGGGCATCCGGGAGGAGCAAGGACGTGAGATGATAGCCGCGACCGATCTTCGGTTGGCCGGCGCCTTGGAGGGACTGGACCAGCGACCATGACGGGTTCGACGCCTCGGTGTCGAAGACCTCGGGGGTCGTGCATTCGCTGGCTGCCATGCGGTCACCGCGGAGGTTTCCACCCATCGCCATGATCCGACCGTCGGGCAGCGCGACCAGGCAGTGATTGGTTCGTCTCAGCAGCATGTCGGGCAGGACCTGCCATTGCGGGTTCTCCGAGTTCAAGTCGATCGTGACGCAGGCCTTGCTCGCGTCTTCGCTCGATCCGCTGGTGCGGTGCCCACCGCTACGATAAATCCGCCCATCCATCATCACGCAGCTCGAGTAGCTCCAGCGTACGTTCGGGAAGCCGGGCGGAATGGGTGCGAACGGCTCCCAAGCAAGGGTGAGGGGATCGTAGAGGGCCGACTGCCATCTCAGGTCCTCTCCGACGCGTCCGGCAGGAGCGTAAAACACACGTCCGTCCTTGGGGTGAACAAAGAGGTGCGGATAGAAGACGTCTTGCGGCGCCTGAGGTAGGTTCGCAAGGAGGTCTGCGGGCTCTCCCGGAATGGTCGTCCAGAGGTCGGGCGCGCGGTTCTGTGTAATCGTGCAGTTGCCGAGCGGACCGTCGCAGTATTCGCCCATCGACGCCATAAACGTGCGGTCGGGCAACTGGATAACGGTCGGATACCAGCGGCCGTGGGCCATGTCGCTCAACCGCCGCCATTGGTCGGTCTGCCACTGGAAGAGCCAGACGTCGGCGATCCCGTGTCGGTCGAACGTGGGGCCAGGGCCCCAATGTCCTCCGGCGACGATCGCGTCCCCATTCTCGTCCAGGGTGTGGCCGGCGCAGAAGAGTTCTCGTTTCTGTCCGTCGATCATCGGCCCGGGGATCACCTGACCGGGACCGTCGTAGGGGTAGGGGATCGTTGCGACGTTGAAATCGCGTTCTGCCGCTGCATCCCGGCTTCGGTTGAAGATCATGATCCGCTGGTCGGGCAGGAGGAGCATGTGGATGGCGTGGACCGGCCACGGGTGAGGGTTCGTCGACCACGTGCCCTGCGCCTGACTAGCTACCGGTAACGCTGCCGCCGTCAGCACCGCGCAAAGCCACCTGGCACGCAGACGGATGATCCACGCGCCAAATGCCATAAGATGGCAAGACTCTCCTCGCGCGCAACCGCGCACCCTTTCGAACATTGAAGCAGCCGCCGAACCTCTCCATTCTGACCGACGGCGCGGGCCACGCGTTCAGTTCGTGCGCCGATCCAGCAACTCTTGCAGGGTCGCTACATTATTGCAGCTGCCTGCGTCGCCTCGTAGGTGCGGCAGTCCAGCTGCCCGTCCTGGCACGACCAAAGCTCGAACGTCCCATTGGTCACCGCCGCGCCCCAGCTTCCGTCGCGCGCTAAAGCAAACACCACGCAGGGCATCTCGGCTGCCCGGGGCTGCCGGCGCAGCATCTGGGCCACGACTTCGTCGCAGGCCTCCTGGGGGCTGGCGCCGCGGCGCATCTGCTCGACGGCGCGGAATGAGGCACAGGCTTTCCAAAGCTCCTCGCCCAGACCGGTTGCCCCAGCCGCGCCGACCTCGTCATCCGCGTAAATACCTGCACCTACGATCGGCGAGTCGCCGACCCGGCCTGGCTTCTTGTAGGCCATGCCGCTCGTCGAGCTCGCGGCGACGAGATGCGGTCCGTCTTCGAGGGCGAGCATCGTCACCGTGTCGCTGGGTTTGTCGAGGCTATGGACGTACTCCTTCTCCAGTTCGCGATTCGCCAGCCACTCCGAGTAGAGGCGGCAGCTCTCCGCGGTCATCAAGTTCGTGGGCCCAAAACCCTCTTCGATCGCAAACCGGCGGGCTTGGTCGGCGGCGAGCATGACGTGGGGTGTTTTCTCCATCACGCGGCGAGCGACCGAGATCACAGGCACGATCCCCCGGACAGCGCATACCGCTCCCGCTTCGAGCGTACGCCCGTCCATCATGCTCGCGTCGAGCTCAAGCTCTCCGTCCGCATTCGGGATCGACCCGAGCCCGATCGCGATCATCTTGGGGTCGAGTTCGGCGGCGGTCAGGCCGTGTTCGAGGGTGGTTCGGAGGTCAGCGCCGGCTTTTCGACTTTGCCATGCTGCCTCGATGGCGACCCGCCCGGGTTCCTTCCACGTCGAGAGGATGGTGGTCATCGGGGGCAAAGGGTACCTGGCGGCTAGGCTTCGTCTTCGACCTGCGCTCGTCGGCGCTTCGACGCAGCCGCCATCAGTAGGAGGAGGATCGCTCCGCCGAAGAGCAGCGGCCCCGAGTACAGGGCGGGACCAGGAGGTCGGGGCAGTCGCTCGAGTCGGCCGTCGCGCTCCGCGCGGCGACGCCGAACTTCGAGTCTCAAGCTCTTCTCGCCCTGCTTCATGGCCCAACGGTGGTTTGCTTCGAAGATCGGCCTCAGGACGAAACTGAGCAGTCGCAACAGAGGCTTGTTCGCTCTCACCTGCCAGTCGAACGTGATTTCCGCCTGATCGCCTACCTGCTTGAGGCCCCAGATACCGGTACCGAGAAAGTCGCCTTCCGCTTCGATGCCGAACCGATGCGGCGACTCCGATGCAGCCACGATCAAGGTCCAACGCAACTGGTAGGGAAGCCAGCCCCGAGTCAGGAGTCGGATGCGCTTGCCGATGCCCTTTGCTCCGCCCTTGTCTTCGATGATCGAGGCGAGATAGACCGAAGGCCACCACTGTGTCAGCCCCTCCACATCTTCGAGCACCTCGGCGGCCTCTTCGATGGTGCCGTCGAGCGTCCACAGAGTCAGAAACCGATAGTCGTTCGAGGCCATGACTCGATTATAGGGTACTAAACTCGAAGTCGGCGGAAGATCGCGGAAGGAATGTTGCGAATGATGCCGAAGGCCAGCCAGTGGCCGAACTTGAGGTAGTGCTCGCCGGTCCGACGGCTCTTGATCAAGATGAGCCGGGCGGCCGCTTCCGCAGACATGGCCCCTCGCAAATGGAGTCTGGCAGTCATTTCGGTTTGCACCGGCCCCGGCTTGATGGTGACGACGCGCACTCCCCTTCGAGCCAGCCGGTTTCGCAGGGCTTCCAGATAGGTTGCCAAGGCTGCCTTCGTGGCGTTATAGACTGGCTGGCCGCAGCGGCCCCGATCGCCGGCCACGCTTCCGATGCCGACGATCGTGCCGTGGCGGGTGTTCTGGAAGCGGATGGCGGCCTGGTTCAGCCAGGCGATCGCCCCCAGCAGGTTGACCTCAACCATCGCCCGGTCCTTCTCGAAGCAGAACTCCATCGCCCCGACCTCCGGCATCACGCCCGCCGTATAGATCACGAGATCGAGCCCGCCGAGTTGCTTGGCGGCTTCCTGGAAAACCGCGGGAACCGTCTCGGTGTCGGCCACGTCGTGCTCGAAGACGAACACCAGGTCGGGATACTTTTCAGCGAGGGCCCCGAGGAGGTCCTTTCGGCGGGCGATCGCGGCAACGCGGCATCCGCTCTTGGCAAGCCTCTCGGCCAGGGCATGCCCGATTCCCGAGGACGCGCCGATCACGATCGCGTGACGATAGCCGGACATGGCTCGAATTATGGCGGCTCGCCGTGACTAGGCCGGCAATGTCGTGCGGGTGCGCTCGCGCGCCGCATGTCCGAGCAGGCTGACGAGGTTTGCGAGAGTTCCCCGCAGTTCGCGGCGTGGAACGACGCGGTCGATCATTCCGGCGCGAAGGCAGAACTCGGCAGTTTGGAAGTCGTCTGGCGCCTTGACGACCTGCGCCTGCTTGCTCACGCGCGCTCCGGCGAACCCGACGAGTGCTTTCGGCTCGGCCAAGATGACATCGGCCACGCTGGCGTAGCTGGCGAGCACGCCGGCCATCGTGGGGTCGGTGAAGATGGCGATGAAGGGGACGCCGGATTCGCGGCACCGCTCGACCGCTGCAGTGGTCTTTGCCATCTGCATGAGGCTGATGAGCCCTTCTTGCATCCGGGCGCCTCCCGACGCGCAGAAGATGAGGGCGGCTTCGCCGTGATCGGCGGCTCGTTCGAGGGTCCGGGTCACCAGTTCTCCGGCGACGCAGCCCATCGACCCGCCCATGAAGTGGAAGTCGCTCACCGCAACTTGGACAGGCAAACCCTCTAGAAGTGCCCGGCCAACGACCATGCCGTCGTTTCGACCACACCGCTCGATCGCCTGATCGAGTTTCTCGCGGTAGTCGGGAAACTGGAGCGGGTCGATCGAGGCGAGGCTCTGGTCCATCGGCTCGAACGAGCCCTCGTCGAAGGTGATTTCGATCCGACGATCCGCGGTCAGGCGATGGTGGTGGCCGCAGTGCTGGCACACGGAGAGGTTCAGCTCGAACTCTCGCTTGAAGAGGGCCTTCTTGCAGTTCGCGCATTGCAGGAAGGCATCGCCCTGGTCGGGGCGGCTGGCGCGCATGGAGACGATGTTACCCGGGGGTACCCTTAGGGGATGCGGTGGCTTCGGGGCCGGCTTCCCTCCCTGCTGTCGATTCTGGCCGCCACGGTGGCGTCGGCCCAAGAGGGACGGATCGACCTCTATTACGGCGCGGTGCGTCCGGCGGCTCGAAGCGAAGCCCCCGCTGCGCCGCCCACGCGTGCCCTGTTCGAACCCGCCACAGGATGCTATCTCGGGGCCTACATCGAACTCGATCCGCTCCTCAAGAAGGTCGTCGTCGATTCGAGTGACAACCGCCGCAAACTCCCCGAGGAGTTCGAAGAGATCGTCGGCAAGAGCCATGCGATCTACTTCTTCTATCTCGGATACGGACGCCCGCTGCCGATGGACTGGGTGCGGAGCCTCGCCTCCCGCGGGAAGATGGTCCACATCGCGCTCGAGCCGAACGACGGGCTCGTCGCGGTCAAGGACGATACCTATCTGCGCAAGTTGGCCGACGATATGGCCGCCAGCGGCGCGAAGATCTTCCTCCGCTTCGCCAGCGAGATGAACGGCACGTGGACCAACTACTCCGGCGATCCCGAACTCTATAAAGAGAAGTGGCGGTTGCTCACCCGCGTTATTCGCGAACGGGCCGACAACGTTGCGATGGTCTGGTGCCCTTACACCACGCCCCGCGACCCGATCCCGAACTACTATCCCGGCGACGAATGGGTGGACTGGGTCGGCGTGAACATGTACAACGTGACCTACTTCAACCAAGACCGCAGTACTCCAGCTCACCACGTCGGGCCAACCGACATGTTGGACTATATCTACCGGCGCTACGCCGATCGCAAGCCGATCATGATCGGCGAGTACGCGAGCACCCACTTCTCGGCCTTAGAGAATAAGCCGGTCGTCGATTTCGCGGTGGAGAACATCCGCGAGCTGTATCAAGCCCTGAGAACGCGCTACCCCCGGGTCAAAGCGATCAACTATTCCAACAGCAACAACCTGCTCCTCTCTCATCGGCAAAACAACAACTACACGGTCACCGCGAATCCCCGAGTGCTCGCCTCCTACCGCGCAGCCATCACCTCGGCGCACTTCATCGGCGGGACCGCAAGCGGCAACCTCGCCGCTCTCCCCGAGCGAACGACCGACGATCTCGCCAAGAACCTCGGTTTGAAACCCCTCGCCGACGGGTCGTTCATCGAAGGACGGGTCACCGTCGCGGCCTGGGTCGCGGCGCGATCCTCCAAGCCGATCGTCAGGGCGCTCGTGAACGGCAAGGTCGTCGCCATCGCCCACCGGGGCGATTTCTGGGAGATCGAACTCGATGCCGGTACTTTGGGCTCGGGAGACCATCGACTGCTCTTCGAGGCCTACGATTCGAAGGGCAAGATGGTTGCCAAGTCGACCGCGATCGTCACGGTGAAGTAAGCCGCGGTATCCTAGGAACCCGATGGACAGTACCTCCTTCATGCCCTCGACGGAGACCGTTTTCGAGCGGCAGGGCGAGCACACCATGGTGGTCAACATGGGACCCCAGCACCCCTCGACCCACGGCGTGCTCCGGGTGGTGTGCGAGCTCGACGGAGAGACTATCGTCCAGGCAAAATGCCAGATCGGCTACCTCCACACCGGCATGGAAAAGGAAGCCGAGTACCAACAATATCACAAATGCACGGTCATGACCGACCGGATGGACTACCTCAACGCGAACGGAAACAATCTCGCCCACGCGCTGGCCGTCGAGAAACTGCTGGGCTGCGAGATTCCACGCCGCGGTTCGTACCTGCGGGTTATCCTCGCCGAGCTTTCCCGGGTCGCCTCCCACTGCGTCTGGCTCGGGACCCACGCGCTCGACCTCGGGGCGATGACGCCGTTCTTCTACATCATGCAGCAGCGGGAGATGATCCTCGATATGTTCGAGATGTTCTCGGGCGTGCGCATGATGCCCTCGTGGATCGTCCCCGGGGGGCTGCGCGGTGACATGCCGGAGGGCTTCGAAGCCAAGCTCCGTGCCTTCTTGGACGAGTTCCCCAAGGAACTGCAAATCGTCGAGAACCTCCTCGTCGAGAACCCTATCTGGATGGAGCGAACCCAGAACGTCGGCGTCCTATCGGCCCGTGAAGCCCTCGAACTAGGCTGCAGTGGCCCTATCGCTAGAGGCAGCGGGGTGGCTTGGGACCTCCGCAAGAGCAACCCGTATTGCTGCTACGAAGAGTTCGACTTCCAGGTCCCGATCGGGCAGACCGGCGACGTCTATGACCGCTTTATCGTGCGGATCGCCGAGATGAAGGAGTCTTGCAAGATCCTGCGTCAGGCAATCGACGGTCTCCCCGAGGGCGACTGGAACACCTCCGACCGCAAGATTGCGCCCCCGCCCCGCTACGAGCTCGACAACTCGATGGAGTCGCTGATCCACCACTTCAAGCTGTACACCGAAGGGTTCCACCCGCCGGTCGGCGAAGCGTATGCCGGGATCGAAGGCAGCAAAGGCGAACTCGGGTTCTACATCGTTTCCGACGGCACCAACAAGCCCTACCGGTGGCACGAAAGACCGAGCTCGTTCATGAACCTCAAGTCGCTCGAGGTCCTCGCGGTCGGTCGTCTGCTCGCCGATGTCATCGCGATCATCGGCTCCATCGACATCGTTCTCGGAGAGATCGATCGCTAGCCATGCGCAAGGTCGTCTACGGCGGGGCCGCGAGCCTCGATAACACTCTCTCTCCCCCCGACCGCTCGATGGACTGGCTGAGGTGGTCTGCCGAGGCCGGCGGCATCATGATGGAGTCGTGGAAGAACTTCGACGCCATCTTGATGGGCCGCAAAACCTACGAGATTGCTTGCCAGAACAACCAGACCGAGGGCTTTGCCGGCGTTGGCTGTTACGTCTTCTCCCGCTCGCCTGAGACCCCCGTCGCCGAGGGCGTAACCCTGGTGACCGAAGACGCCGAAGGATTCCTGCGAGAGCTGAAGGCTCGCGAAGGCAAGGACATTTGCCTCATGGGTGGCGGCGACCTCGCCCGCACCTTCTTCGAGGCGGGCCTCATCGACGAAGTCGGCCTGAACCTCCACCCGATCCTCCTCGGCAGTGGCGTTCCCGTGTTTCACGAACTTTCCCGCCGGATCGAGTTAGAACTCTTGGAGTGCCGCCCCCTCCCCCACGGCTGTGTATACGTTCGGTATAGGGTCGTCCATCCCTGACCTGCCTCGGACGAATCCGGCCGCGATACATGGGCTCGCATGACCGCGCGCTTGGCCTTGGAGTACATCGCTGGGAAGGCCGCGCCAATTCGAGGGAACCTGTCGTCTGGTTCCTCATATGGCGAACGTTGGGCTTCGAACCGTCCTTGCCCTCATTCTCGGCGGCGCGGTGTGGAGCGCGGCGGCACAACTCGGGGTGAACTACAACGGGGTCTTCAGCCAGATCAATGGGCCTGACCTCGAGCGGACCGGTGCGACCCTCGTACGCGGCTTCGTCGACTATCACCAGGCGAGAGCCGCTAAGAAGAATCTGGCGGCCGACCCGGCATTCCAAGGCTTTGCCGGCCTCCGTACCCAGGGCAAGCAGACGATCCTCAACCTTAAATTCGACTTCGAGGGACGGAATCTGCCGGTCGGTGCGTCCGCCATTCGTCGCGAACTTGCCTTTCTGGACAAACTGCTGCCCGCCGTGTACCCGGCCGCCGATATCCTCGTCTGTGGCAATGAACCCTTCATCGAGTCGAAGATAGATCAGCGAGACGGGCGACTCGTGGCATTTTACGAGGCAGTGGCGCTTCGCGTGAAAGCCTTTCGCGATGCACAAAGTCGTAAGGTGCCACTCTATATCGGGGCATTCAATAACCTCTGGAAACCGAGTTGGCAATCGTCGGCGGCTTCGGCTCTTCTCGCCTTTGCGCAGAGCAGTTCGTGGTTAGCCGGAATCGACCTACATATCCATCATGTCGAATACTCGGATATCGACGGGGCATTCGAGTACGTGAGCCCCAGACTACGGCCGAATCAGAAGATCATCGTCACCGAGTTCTCCCTCAAGAACGAGTGGAAACTGCATCTGCGCGACCCGATCCCGGAAGTGCTCACACGTGACTACCGAAGGCCCGCCAGTTGGGAGGTCTATCAGTACTTGAATGCGGTAATCCATCGACCCGCTTCCCGAGCGGAGTGGGTCGCATTCCTCCAGAGAAGCCCATGGTTCGAATCGCGCAAAGACTACTTGACGATCGCCTGGCGCAAGTTCTCCGGCTACGATCGATTCCTCGCCGCGACCTATGGCATGTACCAAAACGCTCCGAAAACGTTCACTCCGAAAACGGACCCTTGGATCATTAACCCGCTCTTCGTCAACCAGACTGTAGTTCCCGACCCCGTTACGGGTCGCCCCCAGGCGAACTATGTCTTCTTGGAAGAGTTTCGGGCGATCTTACGTTCGCACCGAGCGACTAACCCCCGCCGGTCGGAGGAGGGTCCTTCTTGAATTTTGCCGGACGGTTCGCGGCATCGAGTGCCGTCGCATAGAACAAACGCGCCGTGCTTACGATCTTGTCGAAGTTAATCTTGTCCGGTGTGTCGGTCGGTTGATGGTAGTCGGGATGGAAGCCGCTGAAGACGAAGGCGATCGGGACACCCTTGGCGGCAAAGTTGTAGTGATCGCTTCGAGTGTACACGTCTTCTTCGTCCCACTCGAACTTGAAGTTCACATACTTGTTCGCATCGAGAACGGCCTGGTGAAGTTCCATGCTCAAGCGCTTGCTGCCGACTAGGTGAATCGTGTCGACGTTGTCCTCCGCCTTTTCGTTCTGCGTTTGCTCGTTGCGACCGACCATGTCCATCTGGAGGAGGCAGGTCATCTTGTCGAGCGGGAAGATCGGGTTGTTCGCGTAGTGGGCCGAACCGATGAGGCCCATTTCTTCACCGCAGAACGCCATAAACAGCACCGTTCGCTTGGGTTTCTCGGGGTTCTTCGCCATCGCCTGCGCGATCGCAAGGAGCGAGCAGTTCCCGGAGGCGTCGTCGTCGGCGCCCCAATAGATCTGCCCGTTCGACTCGCCCAGATGGTCGAGATGGGCGCCGAGGCCGACGACGTCGTCCTTAAGAACGGGGTCGCTCCCTTCGATCATCGCGACGACGTTGGGCACCATGATGTCCTCGGTCTTCACCTTGGCGACCAACTTGAGGGTCCCTTCGCCGGTGACCGCGCGGGCCGAAGCTTCCTCACCCGTAGCGACCAACTGAGCGAGGTCTGCCTTGCAGGCCTTGGCGAGTTCCTGGGCGGCCTCCCGGCTGATGACGACGGTCGACAGCGTTCGACCGGGGTTGTTCGGTGGAGCGTTGGCCGATTTTCTGCGAATCGCGCCCGGGCTCTCGGGCACGGAATCGACCACGCGGATCATGCGCGCTCCCGCACCAGTAACCTGGCTGCGCAGCCGGCGGCTGGGCTGCGCCCCCATGAAGACGACAATCTTGTCCTCGATTACTTTAGGATCGTTAAGTTCGGCATCCCCGTTCGCGTCGACGAAGACGACGCCCGCCTCGGCCTCGGCGTCCCCGCTCGCGCCAGTGAAGGCCAGCCGCTTGCCAGCGGTGATCTTCAGGCTGGTTCCGACGAGTTCGACGTAGCTTTCCGAAGGCACAACGGCGGTCCGAGTGAACGGCACGCCCTGGAAGTACGATCCATCCGGATTGGCCGACTTCAGGCCGAATTCCTTGAAGCGGGCCGCCATATACTCAGCGGCCTTCTGGAACCCCGGCTGACCCGTCCCGCGTCCGGCACATTCGGGTCCGGCGAGATAGGCCATCCACTTCTTGATGTCATCCTTCCCGATCGAGTCCCAGCCCGTCTTGATCGACGCGGGTGGCTGCTCGGCTCCCGGATACTGAGCGCGTGCGGCAGTCATGGAACAAAGAACCGCGGCCAGGGCGGCGAATCGCAGGCGTGTTCGAACGACGGAGGGGGGAAGGCCGACCATGCCACGTTTTACCGCTTTGGAGCGTGCTACGGTTCCTCGGGCGTCGGCCATGCCGAGACGACGATCCCGGCGAGAATCGCCGCTCCCCCGATGGCGACCGCCAGGGAAGGCCGTTCGTCGAAGATCCACCAGGCAAGCAGGCTGGCGACAATGGGCTCGCCGATGAGGCTGAGCGATACGAGCGGGGCCGCCACGTAGCCGAGCGCCCAGTTGTAGCTGGAGTGGCCGATCAACTGGGGAACGAGACCCACGAGCACGATCCATCCCCACTGGGAGGGCAGGAGGCCTGTGACAGGCGTGCCCGCCACGAGCATCGCCCCCCAGAGCATCACACCGGCGATGCCGTAGCAGAGCGCGCCATAGACCGGCAGCGAGAGGGTTCGCCGAAGGCGGCGACCCGCCAGGACGTATCCTGCTGCTGCGATGCCCCCGATAAGGGCTAAGACATCCCCCCAGAAAGCCTCGCCTTCGGCCTGAAAGTCGCCGGCGCCGATGACGATGCTCCCGAGAAGGCCAATGCCGATGCCGATCGCCATCCGAAGGGTAACGACGTCGCCGGTGAGCCGCGGGGCGGCCAGTGCGACCCAGAAAGGCGCAGTGTTTACGAGAACAAGACTCGAAGCGACGGTCGTCTTGTCGAGCGACGAGATCCATGTTGCGAAGTGGAGCGCCAGCAACGCACCAGCGAATGCAAGGGTGAGCCAAGTGTGCCGGTCCAGCTTTGCGAGCTCGTGCCGTCGCCATAGAACGACTACGGCACCGAGGGCAGCTGCGGCGATCGTCGACCGACAAGCTGCGATCAGGAGGGCCGGCGCTTCGGCGAGCCGGGCGAAGATCGCCCCGAGCGAGACCGCAGCAACGCCGAGGCCGAGGATCCAGCCAGGATGGATCAGCGACTTCGGTCCCGGCATTTTGCCAGTATGCCCGCCCGGCAAGACGACCGGGTTTCAGGTTCAGGGCCGCACGAAGAGCCCTCGGGTACCCTTAGAATAGAATTCGCGGGGCCGCGGGCACCGTGTCTGTGGAATAGGAATCCTGGGACTCAAAACAGGTCCTATGACCCGGACGTAGAACTGGCAGATGAGCCAGCCCGTCGAATGGGATACGAGACCAAAGAACTGGAGGTGATGGAAGAGTATGTGGCAACGATTCACCGAACGAGCACGCAAAGTCGTGTTCTACGCGCAGGAAGAAGCCCAGAAGTTCGGGGAAGGCTACGTCTCGACCGAGCATCTCCTCCTGGGCCTCGTCCGAGAGTCCGACAGTGTTGCGGCGAGGGTTCTCGAACGGCTTGGCGTGAGCCTAGGCCGGATTCGAGCCGAAGTCGAAAAGCAGCTGCCGCGCGGCGATGCGCGACCGAGTCAGGATATGACCCTGACCCCTCGCGCCAAGCGGGTTATCGACCTCGCTTACGACGAAGCCCGCAACCTTAACAACAATTACATCGGTACCGAACATCTTCTGCTCGGCCTCATCCGGGAGGGTGACGGCCTGGCAGGTCGCGTCCTTGCCAAGCTCGGCGTCGAGCTGGAGCGAGCGCGCCGCGAAGTGATGGCTCTACAGGACAACGAGTCCCAGACCAAATCGAGCGGCGGCAGCAGAACCAGCGGTGGCGGCGGCGGCGCGAAGACGCAGACGCTCGATGAATTCGGTCGCGACCTGACCGAGTTGGCCCGAGAAGGGAAGCTCGATCCGGTCGTCGGACGGCAGGCGGAAATCGAACGCGTCATGCAGATATTGACGCGCCGAACCAAAAACAACCCCTGTCTGATCGGCGATCCGGGCGTCGGGAAGACCGCAATCGCCGAAGGCCTGGCGTTGCGGATCGTGAGCGGCGACATCCCCGACCTCTTGAAGAACAAGAGAATCGTGGCATTGGACCTTGCTGGTCTTGTCGCCGGCACGAAATATCGCGGCGAATTCGAAGAGCGAATGAAGAAGGTGATGGAGGAAGTGCGCCGGTCCGAGGGACAGGTCATCCTCTTCATCGACGAACTTCATACGTTGGTGGGCGCGGGAGCCGCCGAAGGCGCGATCGACGCCTCCAACATCATGAAGCCGGCTCTGGCGCGTGGCGAACTGCAGTGTGTAGGCGCCACGACCCAGGACGAATTCCGCAAATACATCGAGCGCGACGCCGCCCTCGAGCGCCGGTTCCAGGCCGTCAAGGTCCGCGAGCCCAGCGAGGAGGAGGCGATCGACATCCTGAAGGGCCTGCGCGAGCGATACGAATCGCACCACAACGTGGAAATCACCGACGATGCGCTCGTTGCCTCGGTCCAACTCAGCAACCGCTACATCAGCGACCGCAGCCTGCCCGATAAGGCGATCGACCTGATCGACGAAGCGGCGAGCCGCGTCCGGCTCCAGCAAAGCCTGCCCCCTCTCGAGGTGCGCCAGGACAAGGTGAAGCTCAACAAGCTCAAGGCCGAGATCGACCACCTCATGCGAAAGAACGGCGATGACGAGCGCCTCGCTAAACTCCAAGCGGAGCGCGAGGAGCTCGAATCGAGCATCGCCGACCGCGAGGAAGAATGGGCGAGCGCAGAGAAGCCGGAAGCCGTGGTGGGCGAGCACGAGATCGCGATGATCGTCCAATCCTGGACCGGAATCCCGGTCACCAAGCTCGTGGAAGCGGAATCCCAGAAACTGCTCCGAATGGAGGATGACCTTCATGAGCGAATCATCGGTCAGGCGGACGCCGTCAGCGCGGTCGCCCGAGCCATCCGCCGCGCTCGAAGTGGCCTGAAGGATCCGAAGCGCCCGATGGGAAGCTTCATCTTCCTCGGCCCGACCGGGGTCGGCAAAACCGAACTCGCCAAGGCGCTCGCGGCCTACCTTTATGAGAAGGAATCGAACATGGTTCGGATCGACATGTCCGAATACATGGAGCGGTTCAGCGTATCCCGGCTGGTGGGAGCCCCTCCCGGTTACGTCGGCTACGACGAGGGCGGTCAGCTGACCGAACAGGTCCGCCGGAATCCCTATTGCGTGGTTCTCCTTGACGAAATCGAGAAGGCCCACCCGGACGTGTTCAACATCCTCCTGCAGATCATGGAGGACGGACAACTCACCGATAGCCAGGGTCGAACCGTAGACTTCCGTAACACGATTATCATCATGACCTCGAACGTCGGTGTGCGACCGATCGAAGTCGATAAGGGACTCGGATTCCGCGACACTCGTCAGGATTTCAGTGATCCCAAAGTGTACGAATCGATGAAGAACAAGATGATGGAGGAAATGAAGAAACTCTTTCGTCCGGAATTCCTCAACCGAGTCGACGAAGTCATCGTGTTCCAGCACCTGCGTCGAGACGAGATTCTGCAGATCGCGGACCTTTATCTCAAGCGAGTTAACGAGCAGGCCGACAGCCTCGGCATCAAGCTTGAACTGAGCGAAGCGGTGAAGGACCTGCTGGTCGATCAAGGCTACGACCCGAACCTCGGAGCGCGCCCTCTGCGCCGAGCGGTGCAGCGATACATCGAAGATCCTCTTGCCGAAGAGATGCTTCTCGGCACCTTCAGTACCGGCGACACCATCCTTGCGGACGTGGACGACGACAAGAAGGTCATCTTCCGCAAGAAGGACCCGGAGACCAACGGGAAGAAGAAAGAGAAGGTCGGAACGAAGGGCTAATGCCCCGGTTCCTTGCAGAACGGCTCGGCAGCGAGGCTGCCGAGCCGTACTCTTTAAGGCTATTCGTCGCCCAGCAGCCCGAAGTTGCCGGACAGTAACGCGAAGTCCCCGACGTCGATGGTTTCGTCGCCGTTCAAATCCGCGGTCGGATCCCAGTTCGGATCGCCCGGTGAGGAGCCGAATGCGGCCGAGAGCGTGGCGTAGTCTCCGATCGTAACCTCGTTATCGCCGTCGCAGTCTCCACTCAATAAGGTGAAATCCAGTGAAATCGGTTGCCCAAGGGCTTGAGTTCCGCTCGATCTTCGCAACCAGTAGTCGCCCTTGAGGAGTATCTCGGCCGGCCCGCTGACACCGGTTTCCAGCACTACTTGACCTGCGGCGTTCATTTGCGCATAGTCGAACTGCGTCCCTGTCCCCGATCGGACTTGCACTTCGAGGTATCTACCTTCGACCGCTCCCTGCCATCCCTCTAAAGTGACGTTACAAGTTACTTGCCCGGGTGCTAGAAGAGTAATCGTATAAGGAATTTCGTTCGATCGGTCCATCGAGTTTCCATTCCTGTACACAAACACATAAGGAAGTACTTGGCTTGCAAAAACATGATTATAGAGCCCTCCAGGATCGGAGGGGTCCATTTGAATCGTAAAGAACGGACCAACATAAACTCCAGGCTGGCCGACCTGTGATTGAAGCCAGTCTAGGAACTGTTGTGCGATAGTGTAATCGTTTCGATACGCGCTGGCGCCTTGTCGATAGGCGTACGGTATCCAGAAGGCGAAGCCGTTGAATGTCTCGTTTACCTCGAGCCGTCCTGTCATGACGTACTCGTTTTGATTAGCATTCAGCCTGTCGATCACGGGGTTCGGGTTGTCGAGTGTAAGGTGAGCGTTAAACCCGTGAGAAATCGAAGGGATCAGGACGAGAGCCCCGGCTATCGACAAGAGTCGGGGCAGGAATGTGGGTATAGCGTTTCGCATGCCAACTATTGTATCATGAGGTTGGCCCGAACCCTGCGCAGGTGCGGTGACCCGTGGATTTTCCTGGCGGCGAGCAGCTCAGACCCCGGCGAGAACTGTTGACATCTTGGGACGAATAGGATGTAAATGGTGCCGCAGTGCTTTGGTGAAAGCAATGTGCAGTGGTGTTCCATGTAGACCTGACTAGTCAAGGGCATTCCTGCTTCCCGGGCGTGTTATCATTTCCGGCATGAGCGTCGATTCCGGTGCCGAACCGCACGACCGCTACATCGGTGGCCTGATCTGCTACGGTGGGCGAGGCCTCTACGACTCCGAGCGGAACTTCTTGGTCGCCATGACGAGGGCGCATCGAAAGTACGCTAGGGCCTACGGCTTTGTCGCGGTCGTAAGCCTTGCCGCTCTCGTGCTGTCATTCTTGCTCGTGGGCATGGGACGAAGCGACGCGGCCCTCGCTCTGGGGATGTTCGCTTTGCTTTTTGGAGTTCCCTCCGCTTGGATGGCGCTGAGGTCACGTTCTCGCCGCCGGCTGATCGAGCAAGAACTCCAAGTCGGTTGGGTCGAGGCTTATGGCGAACCGCCGGAATGGAACAAACTGGGCGGCGTTCCCGAGCATACAGAACGGCTCATCTATGTTCCAGCCACGCGGCGGGTGATCTGGATCGACGGACAGTTCCGTGAAGATCTCTACGACAGCCCGACGACGGTGGCGAGGGCTCCAGAAGCCTATCACCAACTGGCGGCGAGCGACTGGTTCGACGAAGAACGGCCGGCTTTTCGCGATCTTCAGCCCGTCGAGATCGAGGAGCTTCGACGCCATCTCGCCAATCGCAAGTACCAGGCTTCGTTGGGCCTCCTCGGACTCGGCCTTCTGCTCGCCCTCGGTATCGCGATTCCATTGACCAAGAACGTTCCTCCCGGCGGTATCTTCGTCGGGGTGTTTGCCGTCATGCTGATCCCGGTCGGCTGGCGGGCCTGGCGCCAATTGGGCGAGCTTCGGCGGTGCGTGGAATCCGGCCGAGTCGGCATGGTCAAGCAGCCGGCGGAGGATGGATTCGTCGTCGTCGAGTTCCTCGAAGGCAACGGCGTAATCTGGACCGTCGCCGGCGCCGCGCACCCCTGGCGCGGGGTGCGTGGCGCCCGATGAATTGGTCAGGAACCCAGAACTCGGTTCAGGAGGTCGGCGAGCCTGTGGCCGGCAAGGGCGGCCTGGCGTCGACAAGTCGCTCGCCCTTTGGAAAGGTAAGTCTCGGGCACCGGGCGACCTCTTTGCAGAGAATAGGCCTCTCTCTTCGCAAGCTCGTGGCTTTCGCGGGCCCATTTCATCGGATCGCGCTCGGCTAGGCCGGACAGCTTCGCCCGGGGGACCTCCTTCATGATCTCGGTCGCGAGCTGGTCGATGCGGTCTTTCCCCTTTGCATTCAAGGGTCGGCGCACGGGAAGAAAGGCGCCGCAGCCGAAGTCCCAAAGCGCGTGCAGATTGGTGAGCGGGCGCTCGCTCCAACCCGAGACTGGGCCGATGTTGAAGTCGTTGCCGCCCCGGTCGCCGGAGGGCCATGCGGTGCTGACCTCCGATACGGCATGAAGCGGCTGATGCACATCGCCCACGAAGTGAACCAGATACCGAAGAGCCTCGGCCCTGTCGTCGCGGCTAGCCTTCGCGTCTCCTAAGACCTTCGTGAACCGCCGGATGGCCCACACCACGTTCTCTTCCGGCGGCTCCATGTCCGCCGGCTTACCGTCGCGACGAAAGAAGATGTTGATGTAGTGCCAATCCCGGTCTTTGCTCGACTTGACATCGTCAGCCCATACTCCGCACGTCACGAACGTGTTCGTGCGATCGTCGGTCCCGATCTTGACCAACTCGGAGACCCTGGCCTTGGCTCTTGCGTTGAGGCCTTTCTCCGCGATGGCGGCGACGACCATGTGGCCGGTCTCGATCCATCCGTGACCGGCCGCTGCGATCAGGACCGCCGAAAACGTCAGGAATGCACGCATGAACCTTACTCCTTCGCCCAAAACATCGGGCCAGCTGGCTCGGCGATGACTGCGGCCTTCAGCACTTGAAGCGCCTTGCGAAGGCCCTCCATCGGAGACATGAGACCGTCCTCGTGCTCGATGCTGAGGACGTCGTCGTAGCCGACCATCCTCAGATTCGAAACGAAGTCCTTCCACCACTCGACCGAGTGCCCGTACCCCACGGATCGGAACACCCACGAACGGGCGAGGATGTCGCCGTAGGACTTGGTATCCAGGTTGCCGTTTCGCGCGGAATTGTAGGGGTCTATCCGCGTATCCTTGGCGTGAACGTGGAACAGCGCTCCCTCGTGGCCGAGTTCGCGGACGGCGGCGATGGGGTCGATGCCCTGCCACCAGAGGTGTGAAGGGTCGAAGTTCGCCCCGATCCACTCCCCCTTCTTCCCGACCCCGTTGCGTAGCCGAAGGAGAGTATCGTTCGAGTAGCACACGAAGCCGGGATGCATCTCGATGCAAAAGCGGACCCTGTGCTCCGCGAGAAGGTCGGCCTGCTTGCGCCAGTAAGGGATCACGCGGCGACTCCACTGCCAGTCGAGGATGTCGCGGAATTCGTCCGGCCAGGCGCAGGTGACCCAGTTCGGGTTCTTGGCGTTTGGTCCGTCGCCCGGGCAGCCGCTGAAGCCGTTCACACAGCCCACCCCCAGCAAGGCCGCCAGCTTCACCGCGTTCACGAAGGCCTCGTGGTGGTCCTGGGCGATCGATTTCACGGGGTGAAGAGGGTTGCCATGGACGCTGATGGCGCTTATCGTCAGCCCTCGAGAGGAGACCTCTCTCAGCAGCTTGTCGCGGGCTTGCTTGCTTTCGAGCAGTCTGGGAACGTCGAGGTGGGCCGAGCCGGGATAGGCGCCGGCTCCGAACTCCACTGCCTCGATACCCTCGGCCTTCACAAGATCGAGGGTTTCCGCGAGGCCTTTGTCGCCGAAGAGCGCCGTGAAGATGCCAATCTTCATGGGGCCGAGTTTGGCATGATCGGACGGTGCCGCACAGATGACCAGACTATTCGCAGGTACCTTCCCAAAGGGTCTCGAGAAGCCTGAGCTGCTTCGGTCCGTCGGATTGGAAGGGCCTTTCCCCGTACTTCAGCACGGCTTCGGATTCGAGTAGTCCGGCCTGGTTGCCCCACATGACCCAGCCTTCACGTTGTGAACGCGAGAACAACTCGATGTACGGCCCGAAGGAGCAGGTTTCGATGATCTCATACATCTCGGCGGGTTTGCGACTGTGGAGCGTCTTCTGGCTGCAGATGATGTTCGGCTGCGTTCGGCCACGTTCGCGAGTACGTGCGTTTGGTCCCCGGGTGCCGAAGAGGCACACCTCGGTGACGTTGCGAAAGTAGAAGCCGACGCCTCGTCGGTCTGGGCCGCCATCCTTGCGGATCTTGTACCAGACGATGTTGGTCTTGTAAGTGAATCCCCAGCGCTTCATCACCTCCAGGCCTTCCGCCAAAAGGGCATTCGGGACCCATAGGTACAGGTGGGAGGTCGGCTTGGCGATGCGAGCGACAGGCAGCTCGGCTATTTCTTCGAAGGACAGCGTCGGATAACGCCGAAGCCGTCGATGCTCCGGGGCCATTTTTCCAGTGCGGTTCGTAAAGCGCCACGGTGGATCGGCATATATGGTGCCGAAGGCCTGAGGAGCTTGCCTCAGGAGGTCTTGTGCCGCGAACTGGGCGAACCAAGTTTCGGCCTCCTGCGCGGTCGCGTGCTCCAGGTCGGGAAACTCCATTTCCATTAGTCCTCGATGAAGGCGTCGCGGGTAATCCCAAAGACGAGAATCGGGCAGCCTCCGCCTCCGCCGCCTTCGATCCGAGGGATTAGCTTCGAGACCCAGGTAGTGCTTGTGCCGTACTTCTCCCAGATACCGAGCTCTTCGAAGATCGGTCTTAGCGAAGCCGCCTTCGTGATGATTATGCCGACGCTGACGGCTCGGAGGTCGAATAGTAGACGAAAATTGTTCAAATCTCGATCGAAGAACGGATCCTTGTTCGACCATTCGAGCTCGAGGGCGACCCGGTTCTTGAAGCAGTCCACCTTATGGGTCGGCGAGTCGTAGCTGCTTTCGTCGACCCGAATTTGTGTCCGAAACTGCTTCTCCACCCAACCTCGAAGTTTGAACTCCCGATCGAGGGTCTGGGCGACCTTCGACTTACCCCCTCCGCCTACTACGACTTGCGAGCGCAACACGCGAAAGCGTCCCAGCACTTCACAAAGGTCGCTCCACTCCGAGGGGAAGTCGGTTCTGAGAATAGCCGACGCGTGTCTCCATTCGTACACATCGAATCTCGGGTCGGGAAAGTCGTCGATCTGAATGGGATCAGGCACGATCACATTATCGCCATTCGGAGGACCCCCGTCCCGGGTGCCACACTCAGAGCAGCGATGACCCTCCACCCCGCGCTCCAGCGCCTGGCGGACTTCACCGCGAACTCCGAGTTCGACGGTGCGCTCTGGCTCGTCGGGGGGGCGGTCCGGGATGGCCTCCTCTCTACCGAAGTCGCATCGGAGCCGGCGGACTACGACATCGTGATCGGGCGGCGCGACGCCCCACCGGACGCCGCCATGTCGGCCGAGCGGCTGGTCGAGGCGATTCGACCCCTACTGGAGGGCGAGCCCGTCGTCTATCCCCGCTTCGGTACCGCGAGAGTTCAGATAGACGGGGTCGGAATCGAGGTTGTCGCCGCCCGCCGCGAAAGCTACCGCGGCGACTCGCGCAAGCCGAATGTCGAGCCGGCCACCCTTATCGAGGACGCGCGACGGCGCGACTTCACGGTGAATGCGCTCCTCTACAACCTCCACGTGCACGAAGTCTACGACCCCCTCGGGGGGCTGGCCGATCTCGAGGCTCGCTTGCTGAGAACGCCGCTCGAACCCGCCGCCACCTTCGCCGAGGACCCTTTGCGCATGCTCCGCGCTGTCCGGTTCGTGCACCAGCTCGGGTTTGCGCCCGCGCCCGCACTCTATCCGGCGATCCGGGCCGAGCGCGGGCGTCTCGGCATCGTCAGTGTCGAACGGATTCAGGCCGAACTGGACCGGATGCTCCTCCTGCCGAACGCAGATAGGGCTCTCGCCGACCTCATGACGCTCGGACTCTTCGAGCGCTTAGCGCCCGAACTGCTCGACTTGGTCGGTGTCGAGCAGGGCCGATACCACCACCTCGACGTGTGGGAACATTCGCTCCTCGTCGTACGCAACCTGCGCCGAACGGGCGTACCGGCCGATGACCTCGTGCTTGCCTTGAGTGCCCTGCTCCACGACGTCGGCAAGCCCACTACCCGAAGCGTCGACGCAGAAGGGAACACGCGGTTCTTCAGCCATGAAGTGGTCGGTGCGGACCTTGGGCGTGCGATCCTCGTGAGGCTGCGTTACTCGAACGACGTCGTCGATCGGGTCGTTCGGCTTGTGCGCGGCCACATGCGCCTGGGATCGTCCCCCACCTTCACCGATGCTGCCGCCCGCCGGCTGCTGCGTGATTTCGGTGAGGACCTCGAGCTGCTCCTGCGCCTGATCGAGGCCGATGCCGCGTCGCTGCGTCCCGGGCTGAAGACCATCGACCTCGACTCGATCCGGGCGGCCCTGACGCGAGTGGCCGCTCATACGCCGGTCGAGCGCCTGACCAGTCCCCTCTCCGGCGAAGCGATCATGGCGCTGCTCGGCGTCGAAGGAGGGCCGATCGTGGGCAGGGTGAAACGCTGGCTTCAGGAGGAGGTCTTGGAAGGTCGTCTCGAACCCGGCGACACGGCCCGCGCAGCGTCCCTCGTGCGGTCCCGGGCCTGGGAATAAGGACCCATTTTCAGTTTTTGAGGAACTTTTTTTGCCCCGACCGGAAAACCCCTTGCCGTAGGACGAAACATGATGTAAAGTTAAGGGGTCTCTATAGTTGGAGGTAATCATACCGATGCGCAAAGCATTTACTCTTATCGAACTCCTGGTCGTCATCGCGATCATCGCGATCCTCGCGGCCATTCTCTTCCCTGTCTTCGCCCAGGCCAAGGCCGCCGCGAAGAAGGCTGCTTGTGTGTCCAACGCCAAGCAGTACGCCCTGGCTCACGAGATGTACCTGCCGGACAACGACAGCACCTACGTCCTGATTCAGTGGACGAACTCGTACAGCGTCACCTCGGTGCCGCCGGACAACGTCATCGGCGTCATCCTGCAGCCGTACATCAAGAACATCCAGATCCTCGCCTCGCCCGGCGACCCGGCGACCGAGCAGCAGCGCGTATACAATGGCGGCCTGCCCAATCCGGATACGTCGACTAACCGAGCCGGCCAGCGCGACTTCAACCTCGCGATCAAGTCGGACTACGGCTACAACACCCAGTACTTCTGCGTCATGGGCGCCTATTGTCCCGAACTCTTCCGAGCGTCCGGCACCAACGAGAGCGCGGTCGAGAAGAAGGCCGAGACGATTCTCGCCGTCAACTCGGTGTGGGATCGCGTGGGCGGCCGGCCGGTCGACGGCGGTAACTGGGGCATCGACCCGCCCTGCAGACAGGACCAGGACGGAACCGATACGTTCCCGGCACTGCCGGCTGGCTGTACGGGCAGGTGGTATTGGCTTGGCTGGCAGCCGACCTCCCCGAACGCATGGAACGTCTTCGGTGGTGCTTGGCCGTGGCACGCCGGCAATGCGGTCGTGACCTGGGCCGATGGCCACGTGAGCGTCCGCAAAATCTCGACTCTGACCGCAGGGTGCAACGTCCTCAATACTTGGGGCGGCCGCATCTTCGACAAGGACAGATACCTTTGGGATCTGCGCTAAACGACCGAGTATCCTAACGGGGGTTGTGGTTCAGGCGTCCACGCCGGAGCCACGACCCCTTTCTCTATCGGAGGCAATGCATATGAAGTTCAAATCTCTGCTCATCGCGATGCTCGTAGGCGTGTTCGGCTTCGCTCTCGTCGGTTGCTCCGGCGAAACCGGGACCGACGAAGTGAAGTCCGAAACCAACCAAATGAAGGTCGACAAAAGTCAGGAAATCCCACTGGATCAGCGACCCGTCGAAGAGAACAAAGTTATGGGCCCACCCAAGCGCGGGATGCCCAGCGGGAACTGACGCTGCCGAAGTTGCACCGTTAGGGCTGGGGCAGCTTGATCTGGCATTCTTCCACACCGATGATGCATCTCAACGGCAGGAAACTTGCTTTGGTGCTAGGCTTAGGACTTGGCCAAACGCTATCGTTCGCACAAGGTTCTGTTAGCCCGGGCGCAGATTCTTATTGGATTGAGGCAAACTGGAACCAACAGGCGGCAAGCCCGTTGGGCCCTTGGGAGGACTGCAACCAAGCGCTCCGTGGATCGGGTGCCCTTCCCGGATGGCTTTCCTATGACGCCGCGCCAGCCGTTGCAGATGCTAGGGCTCGATTCGATCCACCAGCATTCGCATTGAACGCTTCCGTGTTTCACGATTATGCGGCAAACCTCTGGTTCGTGATTCCCGTGGAGTCTTCAGCGGAACCAGATGGTGAGGAGATGCTGTTAATCCAGACATTCCTGGCCTTGCGATGTGGCGGTGCCATCAATCTTTGGGGCCTATACGGCACGGGAACCACCTATGGAGATCTCTACCGTCCCCAAGTGATTCTTCCTGCGCAAGGAGAGTCAAGAGGCTATAGAACCGGGCTGATTGGCGTTTCTCCGCCTATTGGCTCCTATGCCAACGGGACTATTGTGCCAACCAAGCGCGTTCGCTACGCTCGACCAAACGGTTTGCTGAACTGGGAACAGGGAAAGGGAGTCTTTCATGGGGCTGTCCCGATCTTTGCTGACGAGTTTTGCTTCCGGACAGAACTTAGCCACGAAGGAAGTCAAGGGATGAACGGGTCTGGCTTCGTGATAAAGCAGTGGTACCCGGACGACAATCCGGCGTTTGGTAGATTTTCGGGTCAGACGCTCATAAGGGGCACGGTTGAATTAGAGAGCTGGCAAGGTTCCCAGGTACAGTCGCACGGGTTCTGGGTAGTCGTCCGCGACTCAAAGACCTGCGAAATCGTCGAAGCCACCCATGTTATTCAGTTCGAGGAAGAAGTTGGTTCCGGACACATGTTTTCGTATGTGACGGACTTACCGCCGGGCACGTATGAAGTCTCGATACGAGGTCGAATGTGGTTGCGAGATGTCCAGTCGCTTACTGTTACGTCAACTGGCGCGACGATATCCGCGACTCTGCGGAATGGCGATATCACTGGAGATGGGATCGTAGACATCGTGGACTACTCGTACTACAGCTTCGCGTACGGAATGACATGCGAGGACTCCTGTTGGCACACGCCGTCGATTGGTGGCGTTATGCCGCGCGACTGTGACTTGAACGGGGATTGCGAAGTGGATATCGGCGATTATGCGATCCTAAACGACAACTGGGAAGAAGAGGACGAGCCCGATTGCCTGAATTGATGTCCGATGATCCAACTTCAGGCATTAGCCGGTTCGACCCGGAACCGGTAAATGCCTGAGAATGGGTTTCGAGTTCCGAGAGGTGACAGCAGAGGACGTCGAGGCGGTTCGGCACATATGGTCGATCGTTTACCGACGGGGCGAGCCGATCGAGCCTGGCGAGGAAGTCCCGCGCGCCGACCGACTTTCCTTCGTCGGCTTCCTCGATGGCCGTCCCGGCGCGGCGTTTTCCATCATGCCGATGAAGGTCACGCGCGGAGACGGTACCCTGAGCTGTGCCGGGGTTGCCTCGGTCGCGGTGCTACCCGAAGCCCGGAACGCCCGACTCGGAAGCGCGTTCATGGAATGGTCCCTCGGCGACCTCCGGGCACGCGGCTACGAGACAGCCGCCCTTTACGCCTATCGTGACTCGTTCTACAGGCGCTTCGGCTACGAGGTCACCGGCCGGCGCTGGCAGATCCGGTGCCCGCCGGATCGACTTCCGGACCTCGAACCCACACTGCCCGTTCGTCACGTGACGCCGGAAGAAGCCCATCTTCTTGATCGGCCGTACCGAGCGTTTGCTCGAGCGCGCAGCGGACTCTTCCTCCGTGAGCAAAGCGACTGGATCAATCGATTCGGTAAGCGGCCCCCGATGATCTATGCCGCCGGTGACCCCGTCGAGGCCTACGCCTGGGTCTCGATGGAGGGCAGCTTCTGGGACGATCTGCCGGTCGGCGAGTTCGTCTGGTCGACCCCCGCTGGGTACGAGACCATGCTTGCGACTCTACGGGCGCTCGATATCAACCGAGGCGCGCTGATTTGGCACGAGCCGAGCGACGGGCCCTTCCTACTGAGCCACATGGACCAAGGAGTTCGCGTCTGCTTAGACCGTCACACGATGTTTCGCGCCCTCGAGGTGCCGAATGCCCTCCGGCGATTGGTTCCGGAGTCGTCCGGCGAGTTCCGAATCCGCGTCGACGACTCCCACCTTCCGGCCAACGTCGGACCTTGGCAGGTCCGCTTCGGCCTCGACGGCGTGGATGTTTCGCCAGCCAAAGAAGCAGACCTAGAACTCGGCATCGCCGCGTTTTCCCAGGCCCTCATGGGCGAGCCAAGCCTCGAAGTCCTGCTCCACGCCGGCAAGGTCGCGAGCCACGACGAAGCTGCGACTCGCGCCGCTCGAGCTCTGCTTTCCCCGCGCCCGACGATCCTCATGGATTATTTTTAGGCGGCCTCAGCGCAAAACCTGTTGTACAATGCCATTACCTCTGCGAGGAGTGTCTATGGTTTGGCGGCTCTTGTTCATTTGTCTTGCATTCTTTGGAGGTGCGCCGATCGTCGCGCCCGGGCTGGCTCCTGCCGCGCTGGAGGGTGGTGGCGATCCGGAGCTTCCCGAAAACGGCTATGAGCGATGGATGCTGCCTGGAGGGACCGGAAACGGACCGGCCGTCATGGGCCAGATCCGAGCCGGGAGCACGGTCGTCCACCTCATCGACGGGCCCTCGACCTTCAAGGCGATGGTCGCCGCGATGGAGACGGCCCGCACCAACCAGCACTACATCTACCTGCTGGGTTGGTGGCTGACTCACGACTTCCGGATGCGAGGGCTCAAGGGCACCACGATGGCGGACTACCTCAAGGCCGCGTCCGATCGAGGCGTCGAGGTCCGCTCGATGCTCTCGGCCCATCTGACGAACGAAACCGGCCCCGCGGTGGCCTGGATCAACAACAACCTCGACAACGGCTCCGCCATCCACGATAACCGTCACCTCAATTTCGGCTCGCACCACCAAAAGATCCTGATCGTCGATGGGCAGGATGGCTTGATCGCCTTCGTCGGAGGGGTCGACGTCAACCCCGACCGGCTCTTTATGCAGGGAGTCGGCCCCAACGAGCGGGGCGACACGAGCGGCGCCCCGTTCCACGACGTGCACGCAGAGGTCCGGGGCCGGTCGGCGTGGGATTTGCTGCAAATCTTCGTCGAGCGATGGAGCGACCATCCCGGGGTGGCGGCGCTGCCCGCGGCGAAACGGGGGCTTCGCGGCGCTACCACTGGGATGCCCGGGGCCATTGCGGGATCGACCTTGCGAACACAGGTCGGCCGAACCTACGGTAACAGCACGGGCCAAAACGGAGTGAACCCCGTCTATGCCTTTGCGCCCATGGGCTCCCAGCAGTGCGCCCGGATGATCATGAAGGGGATTGCCTCCGCGCAGAAGTTCATTTACATCGAAGATCAATACTTCGTCGATACGACGAGCATCGCGACCCCCATTGCGGCGTTCAACGTGCGGGCCGCGCTGAGGGCGGCCCTGGCGAGGGGCGTGAAGGTCATCGTGGTCATCCCCCACGACTCCATTACGGCCATGGGCGGGCAAACCGCCTATCGCCGGGCCCTATTGATCAACAACCTGCGGGCCGCGCCTGGAGCCGGCGGCGGTGGCTTCCGAGTCTTCTATCCGCGGCGTTGGGGCGAGTACAAGACCTACGTTCACTCGAAGACCTGGGTTTTCGACGACGAGTTCGCGATCATAGGTTCGGCCAACACCAACCGCCGAAGCTTCACCCACGACAGCGAATCGGCGATTGGAGTCTGGGATCGCGGCAAGGCCGACAAGGGCGCCCTTTACTTCGCTCATTCCCTACGGATCGCGCTCTGGTCGAAGTACCTGAACACGAACGACATGAAACTGCTCAAGGACGGGATGGCCGCCCAAGCGCTTTGGAACGCGAACAATCTGCCCAAGGGCGCCCGCGTCGTCGAGAGCACGTACCCCGCCACTCCGAAGGCGCCCCTCTTCGCCGACGCGCAATGGAACAACATCGACCCGGAGGGCTCATAGCCGTGAAGTGCTGGACCATTATCGCGATCCTTGCCGCGACGACGGCTGCCCGTGCCCAGTTGGAAGCAGGGGACCTACTCGTCGCCTGCGGAAACGACGTCTTCGACAGCGGCATCCACCGCATCTCGCCGGACGGGACCTACCGGGGCGTGTTCGCCTCCGACGTCGTGAACCTGCATCGACCGGGGGGCATGGCGGTCGGGCCGGCGGGCCAAGTCTTCGTCGCCTCGATCGGCACCGGCATGCTGCTGTCATTCAATACGAATGGCTCGCCGGCTGGGCTCCATGGCCCGACCGGGGACGGCAGCCTAGTGGCGCCGAACGACCTGATCTCGAAGAGCGATGGCGTGCTCATCGCCGACGCGGACGGCGGCGCGATCCAGGCGTTCGACTACAGCTTCTGGAACTTCGTTCTCGCCGGTCACTATTCGTCCGGGGCCGGTCACATGATTCGGGTCGGCAATGTCGCCTACGTCAGCGACCCGCCCGGGGGCGTGGTTTGGTCGTTCGACGTTGCAACCGGGGCGACCTCGCTGGTGGTGAAGGGCCAAGGTCTCATTTGCCCGACCGGTTTGGCCGTCGACTCGACCGGACGGCTATATATCGCCGATTCCTACCAGGACAAGCTGTACCGGTTCGCCGGGGGAACGCTGACCGAGATCGCGACAGGCCCTCCGCTTGATGGTCCGCGGGCATTGCTGTTCAACCCGGACGGCGAATTGCTGGTCGCGAATCAGCACCAGTGGAACGTCCTGCGCTACGACACGACCGGCTTGTTCTTAGGGGTTCTGGTTGCGGGCATTCCCGAGCCGACCCACCTCATGTATTACTCCGGAAGAACCTTCGCCAACGGGTACGCCACCCTAACGGACTGCCAAGACATCCGCTCGCATCGACTCTTTGTCGAGTTGCGTCGAACCGACGACGGCACTTTGGCTGAGTTTCACGGTCCGCTCACCCTGGGCGTCGGAGGCTACTTCTCCTTCGGAACGAGCCTAGTCGGAACGTACGACGTGTATGCGTGGTCGCCGAGTTTTCTCCGACGCTACATCGGGAGGCTTCACACTGCGGCCATGATCGGGCTCGGGCCCGTCCTCGTCAACGGCGATATCAACGGAGACAACGAGGTCGAAATCGGAGACTACGCCCTCCTTGCGATCGCGTTCGGCACTCGCCCAGAGGATGTCGCCTGGGACGAGCGTTGCGACCTGAACTGCGACCTCGTCATCGACATCGGCGACTTCGCCATCCTCTCGGCGAACTTCGGGCAGATCGGCGACTAGATGCGCGGCCGGATCCGGATCATCAGAGTCCGCGAAGCCTTTTCGACGAGCGTCCACTGCGTCCGATAGGTCTCCTCGGCAACGTGAAGCTCGGCAAGGGCGGCGGCGGCTTCCTCGGGCAATAGCCGGCGACCGCCGACCCGGCGGGCCACCGCCGCGATGGCGCCCAACTCGCCGTCGTCGACGAACACTCCACCACAGCCCTCGCAACCGTCCAGTTCGATCGGCGTCGAATGGAGGTAGCGGTAGCGATAGAGAGGTACGTTGCAGCGAGGGCAGTAGCGAGCGGACTCGGTCCGCGATTCCACATCGATCCTGCCCTCAGGCTTTGCCTCTCGGTCAAGGTTCTCGAAGTCTTCACGCCGGCCGTGCAGCAGGTCCCCGAGTTCGCCCTGGTCGAACCAGATTCCGCCCGTGTCTGGGCAGACGTCGAGTTCGATGCCGTTGAATTCGATCCGTCGCATCGGGTTGGCGGTTACAGGTGAGATCAGAATCATGCGCTCATTATCCTCGGTCTGCGAGCCGATCTCCTACCCGTAAGCGCATGCCGTTGGCCCAGTCGCGGCCGGAAATCGGCCTCTTGCCCGCAGGTTGAACCTCGAGGAACCCCAGCGAGCCCTTCTCGAATGCGATGATGAGGTCGGGTGAGGTGGCGAGGATTTCGCCGGGACGACCTTCGGGGGTGGCTCGGGCAATCGCTCGGAGCCGGACCGGGGCGCACTCCACCACGACGAAGGGTCCTGGCGAGGGAGTGAAAGCCCGGAACCGGGCGTATTCGCCTTCCGCCTCGCGTTCGAAGCGCAGTTCGGCCTCCTCCTTGACGATCTTCGGCGCGAGCGTGGCTAGTTCGTGGTTTTGGGGGGTTCTTGGATAGGCGCCTGCGACGATCTTCGGCATCCACTCGCTTGCCATCGCCGCCGCGGTCGTGGCGAGTCGCTCCTGCAGTTGGCCGGCGGTTTCGTCCGGACCGATGGGCGTTCGCTCGATCGCGATGATGTCGCCGGAGTCCATTCCCTTGTCCATTTGCATCAGCGTCACCCCGGTCTCGTGCTCGCCTTCCAAGATGGCGCGCGGGATAGGGGCTGCGCCACGGTACTTGGGCAGGATCGAGCCGTGCAGATTGATCCCGCCCTGACGAGCGGATTCGAGAACGGCCTGCGAGAGTATCTGGCCGTAGGCGGCCACGAGAAGGGCATCGGTTTCGAATGCCCGAAGCCGCTCGACAAACTCGGGGGTCCGGCACCGCTCCGGTGCTTCGACCGGGAGACCAAGCTCGATCGCGACTTGCTTGACCGCGGTCGAATGAAGCCGGTGCCCCCGCCCGCTGGGCCGATCCGGCTGCGTCACGACGAGTACAACGTGGGGCGCGACGGCGCGTAGAGCGGGCACGGCGAACTCCGCGCTGCCGAAGAACACCAGCTTCATTCGGCGTCGGCTCGACTGCTCGGGTGCTGCCAATGGAGGGTTGCCTCATCGACTTTGTCGATGAAGAGAACGCCGTTCAGGTGGTCGACTTCGTGCAAGACGACCCTCGCGGCGATGCCTTCCATTTCGATCTCGATCGGCCTGCCTTTGCGGTCGTAAGCCTCGACTCGAACCCAAGCCGCTCGCTCGACATCGCCGTAGAGCCCGGGAATGCTAAGGCACCCCTCTTCGCCGATTTGGCTGCCCTCCTGGGCAACGATCTCGGGGTTGATCAGTGGGAGGGGCTTCATCCCACCCGCCGCGACGATCACGATCCGGTCGAGCACGCCGACTTGAGGGGCGGCGAGTCCGATCCCGTTGGCCAGTTTCATGATCCGGATCATCTCGTCGATCAGCTTGACTTGCTTGGTCGCAAGCTTCGTCACGGGCTTGGCGGTCTGGCGCAGCACTGCCGCCGGCACTTTGACCACCGGTCGCTCGGCCGTCTGGACGTAAAGGTACTTGAACTCGTCGGGGACGACGATCTCCATCGAAGGACGATTATGGCAGGCGAAACTCGAGGACTCGAACTCGGCCCGCGAGGTCCCTCCAGAGGCCCTCGCTCTCCCAACCCGCGTGACCGAAGACCTCAGTCACTTCGGGAGCCTGTCCGTCGCCGACTTCTGTGAGGAGGCGAAGCCCCGGTCGTTCGACCGCGGCGAGGCGCATGAAGAAGTCGAGGCCGTCGGGGCCGGCGTACAAGGCTTCGGGCGGCTCGTGGTCCGCCACTTCTGGCGGCAACCGATCACGGGTCCCAACGTAAGGTGGATTCGTTACGACGAGGTCGACGGGGTTTCTTGCGATCCAATCGACGCCGTCACCGCGAACGAACTCGACTCTTCCCCCAAGGATCTCCGCGTTCTCGTGAGCATAGGCCAGTGCAGCGGGTGAAATGTCGAGGCCGAAGACCATCAGGTCGGGCCTTTCGAGCATTAGCGTGATCGCGATGCATCCGCTGCCGGTGCCGAGGTCGGCGACCGTCCAGCCCGGTTGGGCCACCGCCAGTGCGGCTTCGACGAGAACCTCGGTTTCCTGGCGGGGAACGAGCACCCCCGGGCCGACCTTGAACTGGCGCCCGAAGAACTCGCGTGTCCCGGTCAGATAGGCGAGCGGCTCGCGAGCGAGGCGTCGGGCCAGCACCCGGTCGGCCTCGATAACTTGGTGGAGTGTGTCCGAAGTGTGGGCAAGCACCCAAGACCGGTCGACTTTCAAGACGGCCGCTAGCAGGACGGCCGCTTCGAGGCGACCCGATTCGATCCCGACCTCGCCCAGCCTAGTCGCGGCAAGATCGAGCCACTCGCCGATCGTCATCCGTTCCACCCCAGACGAGCCTCCAGGGTGGAACGGACCTCCGGCCACTCCTCGTCGGTGATCGAGAACAAGACCGTGTCGCGGACGTAGCCGTCGGGCCGCACCATGTGGCGCCGCAGGACCCCCTCGCGTCGGGCGCCGAGTTTGGCCATCGCGCGTTGACTCCGGAGATTGCGCATATCCGTTTTGAGCTGCACCCGAACGCAGCCAAGGATCTCGAAGGCGTGCCTCAGGAGCAGGTACTTGGATTCCGGATTAACGTGGGTGCCCTGGTGTCGCGCGCCGATCCAGGTGTAACCGATCTCGAGGCCGAGGTGCTCGGAGCGGATGTCGAAGTACGAGGTGGTGCCGATCGCCCGGCCGACGCCGATGTCCACCATCGCGAAGGGAAGCCGCGCCGGGAGTCGCGGGATCGCCTCGACGTAGGCGCGAAAGCCCTCGATGGTCCAAGGATCGGGTCGATCGAAGAGGTACTCGAAGAGTTCCGGCGTGGCCGCTTCCATAAGGCCCTGAGCGTGGACCGCTGCAAGCGGTTCGAGCCGGATCGAGCGCCCCTCGAGCACGACGGGTTCGAGGCGCAAAGGGCTCGTCATGCGACTTTCGACCCTAAGTTTCCTGGCAGATTCAACCTAAGCTTCATAATAGCGCTCCAAACCTATACGCAAGACCATGATTCCGAGTTGTGCCCTTACCTTGACCTTGGCAATCACCCCTCCGAGTGTGAGCCAGCCCTGGTGGACTCTGCCCATGAAGCAGGTCCCGTCCGCCATCGCTAAAGCCACCCGGACGATCCGCATCGACCTCAAGACGCAGACCCTGACCGCGATGGAGAGCGGCAAAGTCGTCTTGACCCTACGGTGCTGCACGGGTAAGAACAACGCGACGCCGAAGGGCACCTTCCCGATCCGGCAGAAGCTTCGCTACAATCGCGCCCTGCCGAAGTACGGTGGCGCACCCATCCCGTACTCGCTGCGCCTCGACATCTGGCGCAAAGGGCGGCGAGTGCCGATCGCGATTCACGCCTACAAGAGCGTCCCCAAGGTGCCATCGTCCCATGGCTGCATCCGACTGACGTACGAAGACGCCCCGAAGCTGTTCGCGTGGGCGGAGGTCGGGGTGCCGGTGACCATCGAATAGGCGGGTAAAGTTCCCCGCGTGTCGGACAAGCGCCCTCTGGTCATCGCGATCGACGGTCCGGCCGGATCGGGCAAGAGCACCGTCGCGAAGATCCTCGCTCGCCGCCTAGTACTCCGCTACCTCGACACCGGCGCGATGTACCGCGCGGTTGCCTTGGCGGCTCGTCGAGCTGGCCTCGGGCCCGATGATGGCGAGCGCGCGGCAGCCTTGATCGCCGGCGTACCGATTGCATTCGGGGAAGGCGATCCCCAACGCGTGCTCCTCGCCGGGGAAGACGTCACCGAAGCGATAAGAACTCCCGAAATCGGTGACTTGGCGAGCGCCCTAAGCGTTCACTCGGCGGTTCGGCGCATGCTCGTGGAGCGGCAGAAGCAGATGGTCGCTGCCGGAGGAGTCACGCTGGAGGGCCGGGACGTGACAACAGTGGTAGCGCCCGATGCCGACCTCCGGATCTTCCTCACTGCCAGTCTCAAGGTCAGAGCCGATCGACGCTGGCGAGAGCTGAAGCAGCGCGGAATCGAAACGACTTTGGACGTGGTCCAGCACCAAATCGCCGAGCGCGACCACCGCGATTCGACGCGCGCCGACAGCCCGCTCTATGTCGCCGAAGGCGTGACCGTCGTCGATACCGACGGCATCGGTCCCGAAGAAGTAGCCGACCGCATCGTGGCCCTTCTCTAGCGAGCACCCGTCAACGCTTCGTGGGATTCGATCCGGCGATAGCGAGACCCCCCAAAGAACGGCCCGGCGGACGTTCCGCGCGGTCGGCAGGCTGGCCGTAGAGCTCAGGCTGCAAGTAGGTCCCCTTAAACACGTCGGGTTTCTCCACCTCCACGGGAGCGCCGTTTTCACGAACGAATCGATCGTTGCGGATGGCCTCGACGCGCCAGGAGACGCGTTGCCCGGGGTTTCCGCCCGCGATCGCGAACGCACGTCCTTCGATCTCGCGGGCGACGTACAGATTCGGAGCCGGTCGGCCGATCGGGGTGAGTTGGTAGCTTGGATCGCGATTGATCTCGTCGAAGTACTCGGGCAGGCGCACGATCGCCATGCCCTTTGGATCGAGGACGACGTTGCCGCGGTAGACATTCAGCGGAGCCTCTCCCTCGGTGCAATAGTGGTTGAGGTACTTGTTTTCCGGATCGAGTGGGTGGTCGATGTGAAAGCTCTTGGTGCCCGACGCGCCCAATCTGCCTAGGGAATAGACTCCCCATGCGGTGGCACTGGTGGTTGCCGCGCCGTAAACGCCGTACGCGTTCCCTGTACCCGGGCACAGGCCGACGACTCCGCTTCCGTTCGCCGCCAGGCTGTTGCCGTAGACCGCGTCGCCTCCTCCAGTCGTCGCCGTGTGATAACCATAGACGCCGTAGCCGACCGCCGACTCGCCATAGACGCCGGCCGAGGTGCTCCCGTTCGTCGATACCCCTCGAACGCCGACGCCGTTCGCTGCATCCGATCTTCCGATTACCCCTGAGCTGAGAGATCCAAAGCCGACGTACCCATAGACCCCGGCGCCCGTCGTGCTGTCGCTTTGGCCGACAACTCCGTAGCTAGAGCCTGATGATGCGGTTGCGTAGCCGACGACACCACGACCCGAGGTGCTGGCGGACTGTCCCCAAACGCCGGAGGTGAAGGCTGCGGCATCGGTCGACTCCCCGAACACGCCGTAGCCAGAGACCGTCTTTCCATGAACTCCAAAACCGATCGGGTGCTCGCCGCGAAGCGCGGAACCAGGTGATCCCGATGCGTTGATGATCTGGAGCGCCGGCCCGTTGACACTCGCATTGGCCGAGAAGGGAAGGGAGAATCCCGCCACGGTCTGCCACGAAGCAATTCCCGACGCGTCGCTCGTCAGGACCCTGCCCGCCGCAGCGCCGGTCGGCAGTGTCAATCCATCTACTCGGGCGTTACCAGCGACCGTAAGGAGGGAAGTTGGTGCCGTCGTTCCGATGCCGACATTGCCGCTCGTCGCTATCGTGAGACGAGCCGGACCGTTCCCGGTGAACAAGAGCAGCGGGCTCACTGACCGCGTGCCGAGCCAGCCTCCCGTGGCGTCGGCAAAAGTTCCGAGGGTCGTCCCACCACTCGTATGCACCATGCCATAGCCCGATGCAGCGATCGAGAGTGGATCGGCGGGGCTTGCCGTGCCGATCCCTACTCGAGTTCCGAACAGGCCCGTCCCGGAGACGTTGACGTGGCCCGACTGCGCCGTCCCCGGTGACGTCGCCTGAAGCTGGACGAGGGCCTTGGCGTTAGGTTGCGATTCGGCACGGCTGCCGATGACAGCGGTCAATCCGGCGCAACCGAACGTCGATAGGGCTAGGTAAGCCGCGAGCTTGCGTTGCATGAACTCACTGTATCTGCGAATGCTCGCCACAATGTATAATAGATCGGCCAACGCTATAGTTATCGGACGACGACGAAGCATGGATCGATACCGCCTCACCGATCTCAAATCGCCTCCGTCACCGCTCTTTATCTATTGGGATCCGTCCCTGCCCAGCAGCCTCGGAGAGTGGATGCAGGCGATCGACACCTGGATGCTGATCGCCTACTCCTGCCATGCGATCGCCCACGTGAACGCAAGTACATTCGCGGTCGAACCCGGGCAGGCCGTCCTTTTTCCTCCTTCCAGCCGGGGCGCGCACTCCAGTTGGCCTGAAGTTTCTCCGCACCACCGGGTCGTCTTCGGCTTGCCCGGTGGGGGTGAGCGGGTGGCCTTGCCGCTCCATGCGCGGCCCTACGACGGGTGGATCAGTGCGCTCGATCGGGCCTACCATTCGATGTCGCTGGTCAATGCGCACGCGCAGTCCTTCGTTTGGAGTCTTCTTTGGCAGATCAGCGCGCCAGAGTCGGCCTACCGGAGCCGGGCCGAACTCCACGAGGCGGAAGAGTTCATTCGCCGCAACTTGTCCGAGTCGTTCAAGGTCCAGGACGTCGCATCGGCCGTGGGGCTCTCCGAGCGCACCCTCCACCGGCTCTTTCAGGCCGAGCACCAGGCGAGCGTCGCTCAATTCGTCCGCGACCGACGCGTACGAGAGGCCGTGCGCCTGCTCACCACGACCGACCTCCCCCTGAAGCAAGTCGGTCTGCGGATAGGGGTTCAGACTTCGCAGGGCTTCTACTGCTTCATCCGAGATGCGGTCGGTGTCAGTCCCAGCGAGATTCGCAGACGCGTTCGGTCGTCCGATTCGGGTAGCGTCGATGAGTAGCAGCCAGTGCGGCTGTGCACTTCAGCGGAGAGTTGCCTGCCCCGGTGGACCGTAATCCCGCCACACGATCCAACCGCGGGTTACCGCAAGACTGGAGGTAGCCGGGGGATGGTTCGTGCCCCAGGTCCACGACCGCCTTCCCGCGGCACGATCCATCCGTGGGTTACCGCAAGACAGGAGGTAGCCGGAGGATGGTTCGTGCTCCCGGTCCACGACCGCCTTCCCGCGGCACGATCCATCCGCGGGCCACCGCAAAGCAGGAGGTAGCGGGGTGCTCCGGGCACGACCGCTCTCTCGACCACGCTCCCGGTCCCCGAGACGAATACCTCGCGCTTGCCCTCAAGTTTCTCCGGTGATCCGCCGATAGGAATATCGGGCCTGCTCGCGGCCCGGAGAACGTATGTACGAAGCCTATTGGGGACTCAACGAAACACCGTTCAGCCTGACGCCCGATCCACGATTCCTTTACTTGGGGAGGGCGCACGAGGACGCGCTGATGATGCTGCATTACGCGATCACGCGCAACAAGGGAGCGGCGATGCTCACCGGCGACATCGGGCTGGGCAAGACGACGATCAGCCGAAAGTTGATCGAACTGCTCGACCCTGTTCAGACGCGGATGGTTCTGATCGTCAACCCGATCCTGACTCCGACGCAGATGCTGCAAGAAATCCTGAGTCAGCTCGACGAGCCGACTGTCAGCCGCAATCGGCAGGTCCTCGTTCAAGCGCTCCACAACCACTTGCTCGAACTTTACGAGCGGGGAACGCGGGTCGTCCTTCTCATCGACGAGGCCCACCTGATTCGATCGGCCGGATCGTTCGAGGAATTGAGGCTTCTGCTGAACTGCCAGATGAACGACCAGTTCCTGATCAGTCTGCTGTTGATCGGCCAGACCGAATTGCGGAAGAAGATTGCTAAGGTGCCGGCGCTCGAGCAGCGTCTTGCCGTGCGACATGCGCTCAAGCCGCTCGACAGCCAAGAGACCGACGAGATGATTCTGCACCGCCTGCGTGTGGCCGGTTACACGGGTGAGAAGAGCCCCTTCTCGCCCGACGCGATCTTCCAACTGCACAAGTTCACTGGAGGGACACCCCGCCTCGCGAGCCAAATCGCGGATAACGCTCTGCTGATGGGCATGGCGCAGAAGGTCCAGATGATCGATGGCTATCTCATGCATCAGGTCATCAACGAGTTCCAGGGAATTCAGGAGGCCGCATGAACCTCGCCGATGCGATCCGGCAGGCCGCTCTTGGCCAGCGAAAGCTCCACAAGGAGCCTCCACCTCCGCCCGTTCAGGAGATGAATATGACGACTTCCGATGCCGACGGCGCCCAAGGGAGCCCGGCCCTGACCCACGAATCGATCGGTATAGATCCGGAGATGCTCTCGGCTGCAGCGGCAGCCGCCGCCGCGGCTGCCGCCAGCTTCGACACGGGTGGGGCACCGGACCCGATCCAGCCCCTGCCGTTCAGCGGGAACGCCGTACGGCTGGAACTCTTCCTGACACCCGAACAGATGAATCTCATGCTGCGGGCGGTGATGGCCAGCCATCACTCGGTCATGACCCTCCGCGAAGCGGCGTCGTACCTGAGAATGACGCCCAGCACCCTCGAGCGAATGGCCCAGGAGCACGAGGTGCCCGCCTTCGTCATCGACGGCCGCTGGCGATTCCCCAAGCCTGCCCTCGACGAGTGGCTTGCGATTCGTTCCCTCAGCGGGGAGGAGAAGGATGCGGCTTAGTCCATTCGGCAAGAAATCCTATGTCGGCCTCGACCTTGGTCATCACAGCATCAAAGCTGTGCAGATAGACCGGTCGGGCAGCGGCTGGCGCATCACCAAGCGAGACGAGGTGCCCACGCCTCCCGACTCGATCAAGGACGGCGTGATCGTCGGACCCGACCCGATCGTCGAGGCCATGCGTCATCTGCTCAAGGCTTCGCACATCCATGCCACCAGCGCCGTCATTTCCGTCGCCGGAGGCAGCGTGGTCGTTCGAAACGTCCGCATTCCAAAGATGCCGGAGGCCACCTTGCGGCGCTCGATCAAGTTCGAAGCCGGGCGCTACGTGCCCACTTCGGTCGACGACAGCTACATCGAGTTCGAGATCGTCGGCTACCCCGAGCCGGGCCAGATGGACGTCCTCATCGTCGCCGCGCCCAAGGACATCGTCGAGAGTCGCATTCGGGTGTGCTCGGCAGCCGGTCTGGAGGTCGAGATCGTCGACATCGAGCCTTTCGCTGTCTACCGATCCCTCGTCGAGACCGACCCGTCCGCGCATTACTCCGACCAGACCATCGCCCTCGTGGACATCGGCGCCAATACGACAAGCGTCAGCGTAGTTTCTGCTGGGCAGTTCAGCATGACCCGTTCGATCCCGCAAGGCGGCCGGACCTTCACCGACGCCCTCAAAGGCTACTTCAAGCTGAACGAAGAGGACGCCGAAGCAGGCAAGCGACAACTGGATCTTCGCGAGCTCCTCCTCGAGGAAAAGCCGGCCGAGAACCCGCCGCTTCGCGTGCTGCAGCCTCATATCGACGAACTGATCCGTGAGATTCGACGTTCGCTCAACTACTACCAGTCCCAGCAAACCGAGCAAGGCCAGCCGAACCCGGTAACGACGGTCGTCCTTTCGGGCGGCGGAGCGCGAATGCCGGGACTCGACGAGTATATGGCCAAGAAGCTGAACCTGGAGGTTCGCACGGTCGGAATTCTCGATAATCCGCGCTTCAGCTACGGCGGAACCGACGACCCCGGTACCGGGCTCGAATTGTCCGTGGCCTCAGGCCTGGCACTCCGCGCGTACCCGAGGGTCGCCTAAGGAAGAACCACCATGCCGCTGATCAATCTGATTCAAGAAACCCAGACCGATTCGAGGCAGCGAGCCCGAAGAGCGAGGGCCTTTTTCTTGTCTTTCGCCGGAATCTCCCTGGCCACCGTATTCGGCTTCGGCTACCTGTGGATCGAAACCGACCAGGCCGCGAGGGACGAGGAGTCGGCCAAGCGCAAAGTGGCTCGGCTCGAACCGATGGTCAAATCGATCGATGCCAATTCAAAGGAACTCGGCATCCTCTCGCCGCGACTCGCGACGCTGGAGGATGCTCAGGTCGCCACCGACCGGTGGATCAAAATCCTGGGCCATCTGAGCGTGAACACCCCAGAAGACATCTGGCTGACCAACATTCGGTGTGTGGCCAGTGACCCCACCAAGCCGGTGACCGCCTCATTCGTGGGCATCAGCACGTCGCAGGACAGCGTCGCCAACTTCCTCATCCGCCTCCAATCGTCGCCAGACCTGGTGAATGTGACCTTGAAGCAGACCCAAGAGAAAATGGTGAATTCGCGAAAGGCAATCGAATTCGACATCTCCGCCGAACTTGCCGGCACCGCCGAAGCCAAGCCCAAGGTCGAAGGAAAGGAGGCAGCATGAAGGGTGGACCCAACCCGACCGTATTCGCGATCATGGCCATCGCCTCGCTGGTCGTCGGTTCCGGCGCGATCTATTGGCAGTATTCGCAACTGAGCGAACGCCTCGACAGTGTCACGAAGTTGAAGAAGGCCCTTCGCGATGAGAATCAGACTCGCCAGGAGGTCGCGGAAAGCCAACTCAAGGTCGACGAATCTCGCCAGCGGCTGGTCCACCTCGAACAAGGCGTGCCCGAGCTCGCCTACATCCCGACCCTCTTGACCGAACTCGAGGCGATCGGCAAGGAGAATGGCCTAGAGGTCCTCGGCGTCCGACCAGTCATTAAACAGGCCGAGGCAAAGAAGCCCAACGATTCCGGTCAAGCCCCGAAGAAAAAGGCTTACGAAGAACTGAACATCGAGGTCAAAGGACGGGGCAACTACGACTCTGTCGCAGCATTTCTGCAAGCGCTGCGAACGTTCCCGAAGATTGTCGCGGTGCGCACCGTCACCTTGACTCCCAAGTACCTCGACACCGGACAAGGGGCCGACAGTCCGACCCTCGATGCGACGGTCGAGATTCGGGCATTCCTGTTCCCACAAGCCGAAACCCAGCAGGTGGCCTCGGCAGACCGCAAGACCATGGATCGGCGGAACGTCGCCGACCAGTTGGTCGAACCTGAGAAGAAGTAGCGGCGGCGAAGGAGAAGCGAAATGGAAAACACCCAAGCGACCGGTGGAAAAGAGAAGCAGAAGATCATCGTCGTGGCCGTCCTCGGCGTCGTCATCGTCGGCGTCGGCGCGTTCCAGTTCATGGGAGGCGGCAACCCCGCACCACCGAAGGCCGCGAAGAAAGCCGACACCGCTTCAAAGCCTAAGCCTGGCGAAGAGCCGGTCTTGGACGAGAAAAAGGTCGAACTGACCAAGCTGATCACCGGCACGCTCCCGGCCCGCGATCCGTTTCGACCCTCTCCCATCGAAGATGCGACCGATCCGGTGGCCCTCGTTACGCCTCCGTCCCCTCAGCCGGCTGCCGGCCCGCCGAGAGGTGGGCGGCCTTCCCCGATGGCAGGCGGCGTGGCACCGATGAACCCGATGGGAGGCCTTCCCGCAGCGATGCCCAACGGCGCGATCGGCGCGGTCGGTGGATCACCGGTCGCATTGCAGCCGGGCGCCCCGCTTCGCCAGCCCGGGGAGCCCGCCTATAGCGTCGCCGGCGTCGTTATCGGAAAGGAACGCATGGTGGTCCTGCAAGACGACAACGGCAATCAGCGACTTCTCAAGGTCGGTGAAAGCCTCGACGGCAACACGAAGGTCGTGTCGGTGGAAAAGGGCAAGGTCACCGTTCGGGCAGGCGGCAAGACGGTGGAATTGCAGCCCGTCCCGAAGGACGTTCCCGCAGCCGAGCCCGGCTCGGCAGGAAGCTAAGCGGCTCTGAGCCTTTGCGGTTTTGAGCAGCGCCCAATCTCCCTACGATCATTTCGTATCTGCGGGGCGTACGACGCGATACATTCGGAAATATGCCCCGCATGTAAATCCAGTAACGAATAAAGTTCGTAAACTGGGCCAATTTCGCCTACAATAGACGCATGAACTTCGCCACTCGTGCGATCCGCGTTGCGCAGGACCCCGACCGCCAGTACGGAGCGGTCATCAATCCGATTTGGCAATCGGCCACCTTCGCCTGGGAGAGCCTGGACGATATCCCCGAGTTCGATTACACGCGTGTAGCGAACCCGAACCGCGACAGCCTCGAAAAGGTCATCGCCGCACTCGAAAACGGTCAGTTTTGTACCTGTTTCGCCAGCGGCATGGCTGCCATCGTAGCCGCATTCAGCCTCCTGCAAGCGGGCGATCACGTCCTCGTGGCGAGCGACATCTACGGCGGAACCTTCCGAGTCGCCGAGAAGCTGCTACCCCGTCAAGGCATCCGCGTCGACACGTTCGATTCCGCTCGACCCGAGTCGATTTTCGAGGTTGCGGGACCGGAAACGAAACTGCTCATCTTCGAGACCCCCTCCAATCCTAACCTGCGGGTCGCCGACATCGCAGCCGTGGTCTCTGTCGCGCGTGAACTGGGAATCCTCACGGTGTTCGACAACACGTTCGCCTCGCCCGCCCTGCAGCGACCCCTCGATCTGGGGGTCGATATCGTCGTGCATTCGACAACCAAGTACATTAGCGGCCACAGCGACATTATCGGGGGCGCACTCGTCACCAACGACGAAGACATCGCCACCCGGGCCTTCGAGTACGCCAAGACCGTCGGCGCAGTACCGAGCCCGTTCGACTGCTGGCTCACGCTCCGGGGCGTCAAGACGCTCTCTGTCCGAATGCAGCGCCACTGCGAGAACGCCCTCGCCTTGGCCCGTTTTCTCGAATCTCACCCGAAGGTCGCGTCGGTGACCTACCCGGGACTGGCCTCCCACCCCGACCACGAGATCGCCGCGCGTCAGATGAGCGGCTTCGGCGGCATGATCGCGTTCGAGGTCGTCGGCACACCCGAGGACGCCAAGCGGGTAGCGGAAGCGACTCGTCTCTTTCTCCTCGCCGAGAGCCTGGGGGGCGTCGAGTCTCTCATCGGCTATCCGCCATTGATGTCTCACGCAACGATGACCGAAGAAGAGCGCGTCGCTCGCGGTATCCCGCCGACGATGCTCCGGCTGAGTGTCGGGATCGAGGATATCGACGATCTCATCGCAGACCTCGATCAGGCGCTCGCCAAGGTCGCCGAACCAATCCGAGAAGGACACGGCCTGGCCGCGGTTCGATAACGTCTCGCAATTCGACGGGCATCGAGGGCGCCGAAGATCGGCGTCCTTGTGTTACCCTTACTGCAATGGTGATCAAAGGATCGATGCGCGCCGCGTTGCTCGGCGGTTTAATGGCGTGTGCCACGCTCGCATACGCGGCGGTCAGGGACAGCGTGATGTTCACGAACGTCACTCCAACCCAGACGTCGAACTATGCGGCTGGCACGATCCGCCTGCATACCTTCACGAGCACGGGCTACACGCTGGGTCGCATTACATTTGGCGGCAATCTGCAGGAGATCAACGGCACGACGAATGACTTCGGCACCGACAACAAAGTGCGGGTCACGTTTCCCGACGGCCGCTTCAAAGATGTCCAGCTCTCGAGCGTGGCCGGTTACACAGGGGTGCTCAACTTCAACGGCGCCTTCTTCCTGGCCGCCGGATCGGTGCCGCCTTTTGGCGGCGATTGGACCTTTGCGTTCATCAACTCCTTCGACGACGCCCCAACCGGGGGGACGCCGGACGTGCGGATCAACTCGATCACCTTCAACCTCACCGACGAACTGCCGACGCCACCCTCGAGCACGAATCTCGGCACGATCGGCTCGCCTGGATCGATCGGAAACTCGACGGTGCTTTCCGCAGGCCAGGTCGGTTGGTTCCAGTTCCGAGTCGGCGAAGCGACAACGGGATCGAAGTACTTCGACATCGACACCGAGGGGACCACTGGGTTCATCGGTGTGGGGACACCGAACGACACCGTGATTGCCCTCTTCAACGAGTTTGGAGAGCTGATCGCGTTGGACGACGACGACGGTTCGGACAGTCGAAGCCAGCTAACGTTCGGGCCGTCGGCAGGCTCGCGAGCCGGATTCGGCAATGGCCTCGTTTACAATGGCCGTGACGGCACCCTTCAAGCCGGCATCACCTACTACCTCGTGGTGTGTGGCTTTGCCGGGACGTTCACCGACGGCTTCAACGCGGCGAGCGATAGCCAACTGGCTGGGCCGGTCTTCCTGAACTTCAGGACAAACGTGATTCCTCCGACGATGGTCAGCGGTGAAGTGGAATTGCAGGATCTCGCGACGGTTCCGACTGGACGCCTCGTCACCATCGAGGTGAGGCCAGCCGGTTCGACGGTTCCCGTTGCTACGGCGGTGGTCGCGCTCACTGTGTCGGGGAACTATAGTGCGAGCTTGGGAATGGTGTTGGCCCCGGGCTCCTATGACGTGACGGCGAAGGGCGCCCACTGGTTACGCGGCAAGGTCGCCTCGGTTGCGTTCACGTCCGCCGGAGCCACCGGGGTCGACTTCAGCTTGCTCAACGGCGACTGCGATGGCGACAACGAAGTGGCAATTGGCGACTACAGCCTGCTGTCGAGTTCGTTCGGAGACTGCCTCGGCGATCCGGGCTATGACGCGCTGGCCGATCTAAATGGAGACGACTGCGTCGACATCGGAGACTTCGCAATCCTCTCGGCGAACTTCGGCTTGCTGGGCGAAGACTGAGCGCGTGCCAGAATCTAGGGCGTGATCCCCGGAGGCCACGTCGAGACGCCCGCTGAACCCGCCGCGGATCGGGCCGCGGTCTCCGTACGCGGCCTCTCGGTGCAGTTCGGGGAAAACCTCGTCCTGCGAGACGTTTCGTTCGACGTCCAACCGGGCGAGATCATGGCCATCATGGGCAGCAGTGGCGGAGGCAAGACCACCTTGCTGCGATGCATCGCCGGACTCCTCACTCCGACCGCGGGGTTGGTTACCGTCGAAGGGCTCGATGTGGCGAAGAATCCCGAAGCCGTTCGACGCCAGTTGGGGCTCGTCTTCCAGAGGGCCGCGCTCTTCGACTACCTCGACGTGCGTGAGAACATCCTCTTCGGCGTTCGCCGCCAGCGCAGGCTCAGCCGAGGGGAGGCGGACGATCTCGTCGACCGCAAGCTTGGTCTCGTCGCCTTGCAGGGAAGCGCCGACCTGATGCCCGCCGAACTCAGCGGAGGCATGGCCAAGCGTGTCGCGCTCGCCCGAGCTCTTGCGATGGAGCCCAAGGTCCTCCTCTACGACGAACCGACCAGCGGCCTCGACCCCGTCACCGCTTATTCGATCGATCAACTCATCGTGCAGACCCGCGAGCGGCTTGGGATGACGAGCATTGTGGTCAGCCACGACGTCAATTCGGTGTTCCGGACGGCCGAGAAGATTGCCTTTCTTAGCAAAGGCGAACTCCTCTTCTTTGGCACCATCGACGAGTTTCGCAAGACCAAAGACGGGTCGATCGTCGAACTGGTCCGGAAGGCGCAGGCGGAAACGTTACAGAACCCGTCCTGAGGCTCCGTCCGACCCTGGCTCCGTCGGCCCGAATCAGCCGCCCGCAGGTATCCTTCTGGTGTTCCATCGAACCTAAGAGAGGGATATCAAGACCATGAATGAAGTCGTCATTCTCGCCGGAGCGCGGACGCCGATCGGATCGTTCCAAGGGGCACTCGCCGAGCTGACCGCGCCGCAGCTTGGGTCGATCGCCATCCGCGGGGCGATCGCCCGATCGGGCGTCAAGCCAGAGGAAATCGACGAAGTGATCATGGGATGCGTGCTGACGGGCGGGATGGGCCAAGCGCCGGCGCGCCAGGCTTCCCTCGGGGCGGGAATCCCCGACAGCGTGCCGTGCATGACCATCAACAAGGTGTGCGGATCAGGCATGAAGGCAGTCATGCTGGCCGCCCAGGCCATCAAGCTGGGCGACTCGAATGTCGTCCTCGCGGGAGGGATGGAGTCGATGACGAACGCGCCCTACGTCCTCGACAAGGCTCGGCAAGGCTACCGAATGGGGAACGGAACTCTCATCGACAGCATGATCCACGATGGCCTGTGGGACCCCTACCACAACGTTCATATGGGCAACTGCGGCGACAAGACCGCCAAGGAGTTCAACTTCACGCGCGAAGAACTCGATGCGTTTGCCGCCGAAAGCTATCGACGGGCTCTGGCAGCCCAAGCCGACTGCCGCCTCGCCGACGAGATCGTCCCCGTCGAGATTCCTCAGCGCAAAGGCGATCCCGTGGTCGTCGATCAAGACGAGGAGCCCAAGCGGGGCAATCCAGAGAAGCTTCCTTCACTGCGGGCGGCCTTCGACAAGGAAGGCGTGACGACGGCCGGCAACGCCAGTTCGATCAACGACGGGGCAGTCGCCCTCGTCGTCGCCTCCGCCGGCGAGGCCGAGAAACGCGGCGCGAAGCCCCTCGGCACCGTCGTCGGATACGCCACCCACGCCCAGGAGCCCGAGTGGTTTACGACCGCCCCGGCCTTCGCCATCGAGAAACTCCTCGCCCAAAACGGCCTGACCGTCGCCGATGTCGATCTCTTCGAGGTCAACGAGGCCTTCGCCGTGGTCGCTACCGTCGTCGCCCGCAAGCTCGGCATCCCGCACGACAAACTGAACGTCAACGGAGGCGCCGTCGCGATCGGCCACCCCATCGGAGCCACGGGAGCGCGCCTTATCCTCACCGCGCTGCACGAACTGAAGCGTAGGGGAGGCGGGATCGCCGTCGCCACGCCCTGTATCGGAGGCGGAGAGGCCACCGCAGTGCTACTCAAAATCTAGCGGTGGGGTAACTCGGCCCCCCGCAAAACGTACTAACACTCGAAGGAGGCGAAAAGAGAAAGGATGCTCGAACTCATCATCACCGCCATTGTCGACGGAGCCGCAGGCCCCGTCACCGTTACCAAGATCAAGTCCTACGACCAGCTCCGCACCATCGCGTGCGCCCCTGCCCCGTCCGGATCGCGCTTCGCCTGTTCCCTCGAGAACAAGCAGATTCGCATCATGGACGCCGCCACCGGCAACACCATCCGAGCCCTCGACGGCCACCCCCAGCCCGCATACGCCCTGGCCTTCGCGCCCAACGGAACCACCTTCGCCTCCGGCGACGAGAGCGGGCGAATCTGGATCTGGGACCTCAAAACCGGGGCGAAGGTCAAGGAGTTCGACCGCGCCAACGCCCACCAGCGCGGAATCCAATACCTCAGTTTCAGCAGCGACGGAACCCGGCTCGCCAGCACCGGCAAGGACGATCTCATCATCGTCTGGAGCGTCGCCAGCGGCAAGCAGGTCAAGAAAATCGCCAGCGGGGGCGCCATCTACTACAGCGGAACCTTCGTGCCGGGCGGATCTATCCTCGCCGCGGCCACCCTCGGCAAAGGAGCCATCTTCTACAACGGCAAGGACTTCTCCCCGATCGGCAGCTTCGACGGGCACGACAAGCTCGGCGTCCTCGACATCGCCTTCAACCAGGCGGGAACCCGATGCCTCACCGTCGGCAAGAACGGGACCGGCTGCTTGTGGGACGTCAAGACCCGCACCAAACTCAACAGCCTCAAGGGCCACCAGGATTGGGTGCTGCGAGGCGCCCTTTCTCCGAACGGACGCCTCGCCGCGACGAGCTCGACCGACCGGCGCGTGATCATATGGGACACCCAGACCTTCAAGCCCGTCGCCAAGCTGGAAAACCAGTCCTTCGTCGGCGCGCCGGTCTGCTTCACCGCCGACGGCCGCTATCTCATCAGCGCCAACGACATGGACGGCCTGCAGATCAACGCGGTCACCGGCGGCGGTTCCGCCCCCGCTCCGGCTCAGAAGGCCGCCCCCGCCAAGAAGAAGGGCTAGCCCCCGGGAGCTACCTCTCCCCGGTTCGGACCTCTCCCCGGTTCGCTTCGCTCACCGACCCTCTCCTCCGGGGCAGGAGAGGGTGGAGGGAGGGTCGCCGCATTCTTACGGACGCGTGATCGTCACCGTGTTCGAGCCCCGCTCGTTGCCGGTCGTCGAGATCACGAAGACCTTGCCGAAAATGTGCGAGCCGGGAGCCACCAGGCCGGCCGTCGTGCGGAACTCCCGCGCCGCGTTCGGCGGGTTGTTGCCCGCCACGAAGGCCGTGTTCGAGTTGTACTTCGCCCCCCCGATCGAAATCCGCAGCTCGTATTCATGTAGCGTCGCGTGCGAAGAGGCCGTGTAGGTGAAGAAGCCCTCCTCGGCCTGCTCGTCGTAGCCGCCCGAGGCCGTCACCGGCGCCGGTGTCGAGCCCGGAGGCGGCGTCAAGCGCGGGCGAAAGGAAGGAGCGCGTATTACTCCCCCTCTTCGCGTGCTCCTGCGTCGCGGCGAAGGTCCCCCTCGTCGAGACGAGGGGGAGACTGGGGAATCCCCCTCGCCCGAGCGAGGGGGAAGCTGGCCGGGCAGAGCCCGTGCCGGCAGGGGGAGTAATAGAAGGGGGCTGTCGCCCCGTTCCTCTCTCGCGGGATGAAGGATAATCGGGGCGATGGAGCCGGCGTGGGTGGAGTGGGTGCCAGAAGGGATGCGGCATGCGAGCGTGCTGGGCATCGAGGGGTGGCAGTGGATCGCGCTTGGCGCGCTGATGGTGGCGAGCATCGGGCTCGGGTTGATCGTGCGCACGGTGCTCGGGGCCGTAATCGGGCTGAGGCGGCGGATCAAGACGCAGGAGATCAGCGTCGGCTCGGGTCGCGGGGTGAAGCGCTCCATCGCGCTGCTGACGGCCTCGCTGCTGTGGTCGGCGGCGCTTCCGACCCTCCATCTGGCCCAGAACCCGGCGGCTTTCTTCCATACGGTGCTCACGATCGCCGTGGTGGGGGCGGTGTCGTGGCTGGTGGCGGCGGCGTGGGAGGTGGCCTGCGACGTCTATGCCCACCGGTCGGCGGAGAACCTCTCGCGGCGGGCGACGCATTTGGTCCTGCCGCTCGTGCGGCGCTTCGTGCGGTTCGTGATCTTCGTCATCGGCGGGGTGTCGGTGGTGAGTTCGCTGGGCTACGACGTGAGCGCGCTCATCGCCGGTCTGGGCATCGGCGGCGTGGCTCTGGCGCTGGCGGCGAAGGATAGCGTGGAGAACCTGTTCGGCTCCCTGACGATCGTGATGGACATGCCGTTCCAGGTGGGGGACTGGATCAAGATCGAGAAGGTGGACGGGGTGGTGGAGGAGATCAACCTGCGCAGCACGCGGGTCCGCACGTTCGACGACTCGCTGATCACGCTGCCGAACAGCAACCTGATCAAGGCCTCGGTCGAGAACATGGGGGCGCGGCGCGTCCGACGCTTCCGGGCGTCGCTACTGGTGACGGGCGCGGTTTCGGATGCGCAACTGGAGGGCTTTTTGACGGCGGGGCGGCGGGCGTTGGCCGGGATCGGGACGGTCCGTCAGGCGGACGCGAGCCTCGCGGCGTTCGACTTCGCCGACAACGGCCTGCGCGTTCAGCTGACGGTTTATCTGGAGGTCGCCACCGCCGACGAGGAACTGCGCAACCGCGAGATCGTGATCCTCGCGCTGCTGAAGGCGGCAGCGACGAACGGCGTGGCGCTGGGCGGTGCGGCGCCCGCGGCCGCCCCGGCCTAGTTTTTGCTCTCCCCGTGCTCGCGGGCCCGGTGCGCCATCTCGGCCTCGTAGGGCTCGTAGTGGATGCTGACCGAGGCATTGCCGAGGCGGTCGCGTAGGTGCTTCTCGATCTGCTCGGCGATCTCGTGGGCTTGGACGAAGGGAAGGGCGTCGTCGAGCATGACATGGAGCTCGACCATTCGGTGTGCGCCGATCATGCGCGTCTTGAGGGCATGGTAGCCCCTGACCTCGGGGTGGGCATCGAGAACCTCTTCCAGCCGACGCCTTTCTACCGGGGGCAGGGCGCCGTCCATGAGCGGGTGGAGCACCGCACGCAATTGGCGGCCCGCGGCGACGATCGCCCACAGCGTGAACAGCATCGCAACGAGGGGATCGATCCAGCGCAGGTTCGTGAAACCGTACACGATCAGCCCGGCCAGCACCCCTACCGACGTGAGGGTGTCGGCGTTCAGATGCTGGACTTCGGAGTGGAGCACCGGCGACTCGGTCTCGCGCGCGACCTTGCGTATCCATGCCGAAACGGCGAGGTTCGAGACCACCGCATAGCCCATCGCCATCGCGGCCCAGTCCCAGGCGATCGCCTCGGTCTGCCGCCACCGCCTTCCTACCTCGAAGAGAATGAAGGCCGCAGAGCCGAGGACCAGGATCATCTGGAACGCGCCCGCCAGCAGCTCGGCCTTGCCGTGGCCGTAGGGGTGCTCCTCGTCCGGCGGCATCGCGGCGTACCGAATCGTGACGAGGGCGAGCAAGGACATGAGAACGTCGACCGTGGACTGGAGGCCTTCCGCCAGAACGCTGACGCTCCCACTCGAGACCGCGGCGATCAGCTTCACCACGACGACGACGGTCGTCGCCGCAAGCGAGACGGCGGCTGCGATGAGGGTCCTTCGCGTCGTTTCTCCCGGCACGAGATTATTGTGACTCGGGACTCGGAACGTAGCCGAAACGAGTGGCCCTCCCCGAGTTGCTACACCGCTTCGACTTCCGGTTTGGCTGGCGGCCGCCAGCGCACGTCGAGGTTCTTGACGGCCGCCGCCTCGTCGAGCCGCCCGACGATCTGCGTGGTCGGCGCGTTCTTCAGTAGCTCGGGGTCATCCGAGGCTTCGGCACAGATGGCGATCAGGGCGTCGCAAAAGGCATCGAGAGTATCCTTGCTCTCCGTCTCGGTCGGCTCGATCATGAACGCTTCGGGCACGATGAGAGGGAAATAGTTCGTCGGCGGATGAAAGCCGTAGTCGATCAGGCGCTTGCTAATGTCGAGCGCGCGCACCCCGTTTTGCTTCTTGTACCGTTCCGCGGTGAGCACACACTCGTGCATGCAGGGCCGGTCGTGCGCCGCGGGGAGCACCTCCCGCAGTCGCGCCTTCACGTAGTTCGCGTTGAGGACGGCGTGCCGCGATATCTCCGGCAGGCCCTCTCGCCCGAAAGCCATGAGATAGGTGAGCGCGCGGACCTCCATGAGGAACTGTCCGAAAAACGCGGCGACCTTGCCGATGCTCAACGGGCGCTGTTCATCGAGGACGATGCCTCCGTCGGAGCGCCTCACGACGGGCACCGGCAAGAAGGGCTCGAGGTGTCGCTTCACTCCGATCGCGCCGCATCCCGGTCCGCCTCCACCGTGGGGCGTGGAGAAGGTCTTGTGGAGATTGAGGTGCATGCAGTCGAACCCATGATCGCCTGGTCGGGTCGTGCCGACCATGGCGTTCATATTCGCGCCGTCGCAGAAGATCTGCGCCCCGCGTTCGTGGACCAGGCGGCAGATTTCTTCGATGTTCGGCTCGAAGAGTCCCAGCGTCGACGGATTCGTGAGCATGATTGCCGCAACGTCCCGGTTCAGAAGCCCCTTCAGGGCATCGATATCCGTGTTGCCTTCGGCGTTCGTCGGAACCGACTTGACGGTATAGCCGACCAAGGCGGCAGATGCCGGGTTCGTGCCGTGCGCGGAGTCCGGCACGAGGACCACGCGACGCGACTCTCCCTCCCCCCGGGACTCGTGAAAGGCCTTGATGAGCATCAGGCAGGTTAGTTCGCCGTGGGCGCCCGCCAGAGGCTGGAGGCTGATCGCATCGAAGCCCGTGACCTCGCAGAGGATGTCTTGAACTTGGGCCAGTACTTCGAGCGCTCCGGGAACCGTCGCGGCCGGCTGCATCGGGTGGATGTGGGTGAACCCGGTCAACCCGGCCGTCCGCTCGTTGATCTTCGGGTTGTACTTCATCGTGCACGAGCCGAGCGGATAAAACCCGGTTTCGATGCCGTAGTTGATGTGGCTCAGGTTCGTGAAGTGCCTGAGTAAGTCCAATTCGGCCACCTCCGGCAGATCGAGGCTCTGCCGGATCGGTCCGAGGACGGTTTCGAGATCGACCTCTGGAGTGTCGGCCACCGGCAGGTTGCAGCCGATTCGACCGGGGGAGGACTTTTCGAAGATCAAAGAGGGAGTGGGGACGGTCTTGACGATCATTCCTAACCCGCGAGTGTACCTTCGAGGGGTTCATGCTCTCCCTTAGGGTTAGGGAGAGCAGGCGGGTAGCATTCCAACTCGGCAGCAAACCTCGGCCGCCACTATAGGTATGCCCAACACCGATCGGAGCCCCAAGAAACACACCGAGCCATCCGCCAGGCTGACCCTTTGCCTTGCGATGGACCTCAAAGGCTCTACGCGGAGCGGGCTCGAACTTACCTCCAAGCGGCTCGATCGGTTCAATCTGGCCCTCGTGCACCAGTTAACGCCGCACCTTCATTCGGTCGGTCTCGAGGTGGCGGTCGTCAAGTTCACGGGTGACGGATGGCTCGTGATGTCGGACGATCAGGACCACGTCGCGCCAATGTGCTGCTTGGCCAGAATCATGGGCCAGCGCTTCCAGGTGGAGATGAGCCGCGAGAGCGGCATCGCGCCAGAGAACATCCCCGCGCTCAGGCTGGCTGTCTGTTCGGGGCGCGATTTGGCGGTCGTCTTGCACGGGGGACAGCGGGACTTCGTCGGAGGGAGCGTTCGCCGGGCTGTTCGCTCATGCCAACTTTGTCGAGATAACGAGATCCTCGTCGACGACACCGTCCGTACCTGGATTCAGCAGGACTTCCTCACCTTTCGGGTCGATCTTGAAGAGCGCTTGGCCCACAATCCCGAGGCGAAGATGGAGGAAGACCTCGCGCTGCACGTTTTGGATAAGTTGAAGGTCGAATCTGGTATCGATCCAGACGCGCCCGTGTATTACGTGAACACGCTCGCGATCTTGGGTCGAAACGAAGCGGCCGGGACGCTTGCCCACGAGATGTCGGATCATCTCGTCGAGGAGGCACGCCACCCCGGCGCGAATCAGGCGGAACTTCTCGAAAAATGGAACAGCCTCCTGCAAAGCGAGCTCGACTACGGGACGGCTCGGGAGATTCTGGACGACCTTCGGGCTGCGGGGGTCCGCCCGGACGTCCGGACGTTCAATGCCCTGATCTTGCGTTGCGAGGGGTCGAGGGCAGAGAGCCGCTGGCTGGAAATCATGCTCCAGGAAGGCATCGCCCCCAACGCGGAAACGTTCAAGATTCTGGTCCTAAAATCAAAAGAAGAGGCGACCGCTGCCAAGCGACTCGAAAAAATGGAGAAGCTCGAAGTGCAGCCGAACACGTCGGTGCTGAATGCGCTCATCGCCAAGGCGGAAACCTATGCGACGGCCTCGCGCTGGATGGAACGCCTCGTACGCGCCGGCGTAGGCCTCGACGGTGAATCCTACGCGCTCTTGGTTCACAAGGCCGAGGACTTCGACACCGCGCGTCACTGGATCGAGGCGATGATCGACGGCGGAATCGAGCCCGACGAGATGACCTTCGTCAGCCTGTTCGGAAAGGACCTGTCTAACGTCGACGCAGACTCGCTGCTCGGCTGGTATCTTGGCCTGCGATACCACCCCGCCAAGCCGATTCAGCGCGCCATCGCCAACTACCGAAGAAGCGGAAGGGTGCGCGACGCTCTTCGTTTGGCCCTCGACTATCCTTACACCCAGACCGCCCTTAAAACCATGCGCCAGTTTCCGACGCAGGCGCTGGCCTACTTCGAGGGCGTCGTGAAAGACGATCCCGATCATCCGAATGGCACCTATGCCCTCGGCATGGCGCTCTACGAATTGGGTCGGAGCGACGAGGCGGAGAAGTGGCTTCGAAAGGCTCGCGATGTGGCCGGGCATGGTCCGCGTCGGGACGAACTCGACCGTTATCTCGACCAACTCAACGCGATCCAGCAAGGGGTCAAGCCCCTTTGAAGGCCGAACTCAAGGAACTTTGGCGGTTTCGCGAGCTTCTCTTCGCGATGGTAGAGCGCGAACTGCGAATCCGCTACAAGAACAGCGCGCTCGGCTTCTTCTGGTCGCTTCTCAATCCGCTGATCACCGTGCTGGTGATGACGGTCGTGTTCAAGTACGTGATGAACAACGACACGCCGAACTTCAGCGCATACATTTTGGCGGCCTACCTCCCCTATCTCTTTTTCCAGCTGACCCTCCTCGACGCGTCCCAGAGTGTTTTGGTGGCGCTCCCGGTGGTCAAGAAGGTCTACTTTCCGCGGGAAATCCTGCCTTTAGCCAGCGTCTTCAGCAACTTCATCCACTTCCTATTAGCGATCCTCGTTTTCTTCGCCTATCTGCTCGTCGTTTACTTGCTAGATCCAAGAATATCTCCTTTTTCTTGGACGATTCTCTTGCTGCCGGCGCTGTTGCTGATCAACTTCGCCCTTGCCGCCGGACTCTCGTTGATCGTGTCGGCGCTGAACACGTTCTATGAAGATGTCAAGTACATCGTCAGCGTCCTCCTCTATCTGTTATTCTTCTTGTCACCAATCATGTACTTTAGCGAGACGGTGCTCTACTCGGGCGGCCTCGGCGGCAGGAACCAACTCATCTACTTCCTCTACCATCTGAACCCCGTAGCGATGCTTTGCACGGCTTATCGAAAGGTTCTCGTTCCCCCCCAGCCGGTCCAGGTGGGCGAAAACTTCTATCCCGCGCTCCCGCTGGACTGGGGGCTGCTCGGTATTACTGCGGCGATGTCGCTCGCCGCTCTGATCGGCGGGTACGCGATGTTCAACCGGATGAAATGGCGCTTCGTCGAGCGGCCCTAGGTTGATCTTCGCATCATCCACACGGCGGCTTCGTCTCGGCTCCGACGTTGAACGATGACTCGAAATCCGTCTCCGAACGCCTCTGCGTCGACATGATCGGGCACTTCGCCGCTCGTCCAGATCGAGCGAGCCGCTTCGGTCACCAAGTCCCGTACCAAGGTCTCGTGATCGGGAGGACAGTCCTGCGCGAAGAGATCGGGAAGGCCACGCTTCGTCATGCCGTAGGTTCGAGCCGAGCCTGCGCCGTCTTCGACCTGCCACTCGACGTCGACTTGGACTTCGAATACAGCGGTGTCCGGGTTTTCCGCCAAGACGTCTCGGTGGGAGTCGAGGGTGATCAGGCGCTGAGCAACCGCATCGTAAACCACCTCACCGTGGCCTAGCGCTGCAACGGCCTCGGCAACGTGGGGCAGAAACCGAAGGTGCCGGTCGTCGCGCAGAGGCTCCTCGGAAATGTAGCGGACCATCACGAAGCCCTGTGCCGCCGCCAGCGCCTCGAGAATCGCGGCGGTCGGTTCGGCGCGGGGGGTGAAGAGGTCGGGGCGAAACTGCTTCGGGTTCCGATCTCGGCGAACGAGTCCCATGTGGAACCGGATATCGGAGAACAAGAGGGCCTCCTTGGACCCGATTCGACCTTCGCCGAACGGCCGGTCCTGCACTAGCCGCGTCATCACCGCATCTTGCGAGGGCAGCTTCGCCTCGGGCAAGTACACCCAATACTCGGCGTGGGCGAGGTAGCCCGGCGCTCGACTCCGTTTGGATCTCCAGGTGAGCCATGCCGCCAAGAGCACGAGCGCAATGGGGATGAGGATCGCCATTTAGGGATGGTTCCCCGTGAGCCACGCTTGGGCCACCGTGAGCTCTGGTTCATCCAGGATTCCCCAGCAGAGCGGGCACAAAGCCGCCTCATTGACGCGGCTGCCCCGGCAGAGGAGGCAGGAGTCGATGCGCCGTGCCGCCTGAATGAGATCGGGTCGCTCTCTCAAGATCCAGATCAACTGTTCTCTCGGGATGCCCTCCGAATTCCAGCGCGGCATGATCGATTTTGGCTCAGAATAGCGACGTGCGCCGATGGATGCTCCCTGTGATCGTCGCCGCGCTCGCGCTTGCACCAGGTTGCGCCCGTCGCGAGCAGGGCATCGTCGTGCTGCGGATCGCGAACTGGGGTGGCGCGGGTGACGACAGCGACTTCACTCGCACCGTGCAGAGTCTTTACCGGGAGTTCGAGGCGCAGAACCCAGGCGTCGTCGTCCGGGTCGAGGGCATCCCTGGAAGCCAGGAGTATGTGAGCAAGATGCTCCTGAACTTCGTCGCCGACGCGGCGGCCGATGTAATGGCACTCGACGCCTCCAGTGCGGCGATCTTCATCGACAATGACGTATTGCTCGATCTCGCGCCACTCATTGGTGCGGACCCCGAATTCGACATCGAGGACTTCTATCCAAACGTGGTGGACATCGCTCGCCGAGGCAATCGAATCCTCGCGATTCCGGGCGACTTCACGCCGATGGTGATGTACTACAACAGGCGACTCTTCGACGAGGCAGGGGTGGAGTATCCGAAGCCTGGCTGGACCTTCGACGATTTCCTCGAAAAGGCTAAACGACTCACCAAGCCCGGCAAGCAGTGGGGCTTCAAGTTCGTCAACTGGATGCCGGGCTGGATCATGTGGCTCTGGAACGACGGAGCCGACGTGCTCTCTCCGAGCGGCGACCGGGCGAACGGCTATCTCAATTCGCCAAGCAGTGGGGCAACCCTAAGCTTTCTTAAGGACCTCGTCGATGTCCATCGCGTTGCCCCGAGCCTCAGCGAGTCGGCAGCGGCGGGCGTCGACCTCTTTGCGAACGGTCAGGCCGCAATGGAGATCAGCGGACACTGGGCGATGGTCGGCTACCAGGCGGCACCGAACCTGAAGCTGGAGGACGTCGGGGTGGCCGAATTGCCTACCGGGCGAGCGAGCGGATCGGTAACGGTCATGTACGAAGCCGGCTACGCCATCGGCAAAGGCTGCCGCAATCCCGAAGTCGCTTGGAAGTTCATCAAGTTCATGACCAGCCGTGCGGTCCAGGAGCGATACCAATCCACCGGGATCGCGGTCTGCGCGCGAAAGGATGTTGCCGAATCGAGGGCAGCCAACGATCCGCGAGAGCAGGAGTTCCTGCGGATCGTGCCGTCGGCTAGGCCGCCTTGGGGGAGCCGAGTAACTGGCTACGACTTCGTCGAGGCCACTGGTCAGAAGACGATGGACAACATCCTCGGGGGCACGCGAATTCAGTCCGCGCTGGACGAGGCGGTCCGCCGCATCGACGGGTACTTCGCGATTCGCTAGACCGAATCCATTAGGCCGCGATGGGCGTAGACTCTTGTCGTGAAGCGGACGCTGCTGCAGCAGATCGAGGCGAATCGGCGTGCGTCGGCGTTCTACTCGTTCCTTATGGTCCTCTTGGTGGCGGCCTTGGGTGCCGCGATCGGAGGCTATTGGGCCCCCAAGCAGTGGCCGCTGATCGGCGCAGGTGCCGGCGTAGTGGCAATCATCGTCGCCTTCGTCGCGCGTTTCTCAGGCCCCAGCATCGTTCTCTCGATCTCTCATGCTCGAACGGCGACGCCCCTGGAACTCCAACGGCTTGACAATGTGGTCGAGGAGATGGCCGTCGCGGCAGGCATCCCGAAGCCCCGCGTGTACGTGATCGACGACACGGCAGCGAACGCCTTCGCCACGGGGATGGACCCGAAGAATGCGATCGTCGTTTGTACGACCGGCCTACTGCAGCGACTGGAGCGTGATGAACTGCAGGGCGTCATTGCCCACGAGATCGCCCACGTGCGGAATTTCGACGTCCGGCTAATGACGACGCTGGCGATCGTCGCGGGTCTCATCCCGCTGATGGCCGACTTCTTCCTCCGAGCAAACTTTTGGGGTGGACGCGGGCGACGCAGCAGCAACGATGGTGGCGCCGTGATTGCACTAGTTATCGGGCTCGCGCTGGCGATCCTCGCGCCGCTGTTTGCACGCATGCTCGAACTGGCCGTTAGTCGCCAGAGGGAGTACATGGCCGATGCTACCGCCGCCGAGCTCACGCGGTATCCGGAGGGCCTTGCACGTGCCCTCGAGAAGATCGCGGCCGATCCCGAGCCTCTCGAAGCGGCCAACCGAGCGACCGAGCACATGTACATTGTCAATCCGTTCAACAAGTGGGGAAGGGCGGTGTCGTCGCTGTTCAGCACGCATCCGCCCACGGAAGAGCGAATCCGACGCTTGAGAGCGCTGATGGGACAGGTTCCTCCTGTGCCATAATCGCGGGCATGAGCGATATGACCACCCCGCCGCGGGCCACGGAAACCGGCGCCGCGTCGAACACCGGTGGGGAAGAGCGAGGTTTCCGAAAGCCGATGTACCGGGACAAAGAGGGCTCCATGGGCGTTCCGGGCGGCGAACCCAGGTTCCGCGGCCGCCGTCGCCGAAAAGTCAGCTACCTCACGATCAACAAGATAGACACCGTCGACTACAAAGAGGTCAACATTCTCCGTCGGTTCTTGAACGATCGAGGCAAGATCCTCCCCAGCCGGCAGACCGGCAACACCGCCAAGCAACAGCGAATGATCGCTCAGGCGATCCGCCGAGCTCGGGAAATGGCTTTGCTGCCCTTCGTCGTGACCGAGTTCACCGGCGAACGACCGCCCCGTCCGCGGTATGGCGACCGCCCGGACCGTGGCGAGCGCTACTCCGATCGAGGGGATCGAGGAGATCGAGGGGATCGTGGCGAGCGCGCCCCCGCCGCTGCCGCCGAACCGGCGCCGGCTCCCGCTCCAGCACCCCAGCCAGAACCCGAGGAATAGCGCCCGATCGACCGATAGGTCTGATATGACAGACGGGACCTATCGAAGGGATCGCGCAGGTGGAGGAACCCTTGTTCCCTGAGTGGACGGTCGCCGTTGGCTTGATGATCGGTGCGGCGATCGGCAGCTTCCTCAACGTAGTCATTTACCGGATGCCGTTGGGGAAGTCGCTCTCCAACCCACCGCATAGCTTCTGCCCAGCCTGCGAACATCGCCTCGGCGTTCCGGACCTGGTGCCCCTCTTCAGCTGGCTCTTCCTGCGCGGTCGATGCCGGCACTGCAAGGGCCGCATCCCTGCCCGCTATTTCTTCGTGGAGGTCGTCACCGGCGGCATTTGGGCCGCATTCTGGTGGCAGTATCTAATTGCCGGATGGGATCCCGCACGAGCAGTAGCGCTTATGCTGTTTTCGGCATGTCTGATTGCCGCAACCTATATCGATCTTCGGTGGTTCATCATTCCCGATGAGATCAACGCGCTAATGCTGGGGATTGGAGCAGCCTATAACGTGGTCCTCTATGCTCAAGCTCGCCCGGAAGCAACAACTTGGGGCATCCCCAGTTCGCTTGCGGGTGCCCTATTCGGCGTAGGAGCGTTGTGGGCGGTCACTTTTCTCGGGCGCTTGCTGTTTCGCAAAGACGCCATGGGCCATGGCGACATCAAGATGGCGAGAGGGATCGGCGCCGTGCTGTTCCCGATGGCCGCCGGGATGAGTTTCGCAGTGGCGGTCGCTTTGGGCGCGGTCCTCGGCGCGGTACAAATACTGGTTCGGAGGCGACCGGCCCCCGAAGCGGAACAGGAAGAGGCGGACGGGAATCTAACTGAGGACGTCGAGCCCGAGTCGCTAGGATCGATCCTTCGATGCGGTCTCGGGTACGTTCTCTGTATCGATGTGATCGGCTTGGCGCTGCCGAAGCTCTACGAACGGTGGTTCGGAGAGGAGGCCTATGCGGTAGAGTCGATCGAGGAAGAAGACGTCGAAGTGGAAGCGACGGTCATCCCATTTGGGCCCTATTTGGCCCTGGGCGCGATCGTGGTTGCACTCTTCGAAGGTCCGTTGGGCCGGCTCGCTTCGTCTTATTGGCAATGGGCGACGGGCGAGCGTCCTTAGCGGGAACTTTACAATGGGCAGCCCAGTCTGAAAGACGGGTTTTGGGGTTAGGCATAGGGTTATGAATAGGCGGCTTGGCTTTACATTAATCGAGTTGCTGACCGTGATCGCGATTATCGCGATCTTGGCGGCCATTATCTTCCCGGTCTACGCACGGGCGAAGGACAGCGCTTACCGCGGGTCCGATATCAGTGCGATGAACGACCTGCGCTCGGCGCTCCAGCTCTACCGGATCGACCAAGGGGGCTATCCCCCGGCGCTCCTCGGCTACGTATCCCGCTATCAGTCGGGGCCGAACGCGGGGAACGTCATCCCGGCCGAACTGATTACTGGGTTTCTCTACCCGAAGCGGGTCGTGAGCCTGAACACGTTCACGCCGGCTTACAATCGGGTGGGCAGGAGCGTGATCACCGAAGCCGTCTGGCCGAACCGGTATATCGCCAATCTGGGCGCCGATCCGATCCTCGACCTGAACGGAGACGGCAACCGCACGCCCGCCGACGACACGATTGGCGCTCGCCAGGCCTACGGCCCCACGACTTTCGTGCTGCTCGACCCCACGCAGCCCCAAGCCCCCAATAATCCTCGCGCGGAGTTCTACAAGGTTAGCGGCTACGACGTGACCGAGGTTCCCGACCAGAACCAGGGACGGCGGACCGAGCTTCGTTACACGCTGTTCTGGACGAATTACGCGATCGGGCAAGGCGATCCCAACTATGGCAGCGGCTCGCCGTTCGACGATCCCCGACAGCTGGGCTACGACGATCCGCCCGAGAGCACCGTCGTCACGTGGGACAGCTACTTCCGCGACTGGCGGAACTTCCAACCGGACGGCGGTCGCCGCGACATCGTCCTCTTTCTCGGTGGCGGAGCGCGAACCTTCGATTCGAAGCTGCTGCACCAGCGCTCCTGGCGCGTGATGCCCTGAAGTGCCGGCGGTGGGCTGCGGCCCGCCCGGTCGGACGACCTACTTACGAGAGACTTGAACGATCTTCATGAAGCGTTTTAACCTACGAACCGGCGCATCGCTGATCGAGATCCTTGTCGTGATCGTGATCTTTCTCGTCGGGATTCTCGCGATCGCGCAGATCTTCCCCGGCGGCCTGAACATCCTTCGCACGACTCGGAATACTACGATGGCGACCGCACTCGCACGGGCCGAAATGGAACGGCTCAAGAGCCAAGTGGATCAACTGGCCGAGGCCATCGTGCCCGCAAGATATGTGTGGAACGGAACACGGTACGTGATCGACTACGACCTCAACAGGTACCCCAACGATTTCAGCCCCGCCGGCGCGGTCGGCCTCGACGTCGATGGCAACTTCGTCGGCCCTAACGGCATCCTCGGCCGATGGCCCTACCTGAGCGGTCCGAACGTGATGACCCGGGTGGTCGGCGAATCCCGAACCATACCGTCTCCGCGATACTTGAGCGACCCGACGCCGACCGGCTCTACTTACGGTGGCCTCATGGCCTGCCAATTCGCGCCGGTGATTTACGACCCCACCTATCCGGTCACTTTTCTCGTGTACGGCAACGACCTCCAGCGCCGGATCGTCGAAAGTGTGCCGGGAGGGGCGCAGGTTCGCCAGGATTACATCGCTTTCATCGACGAACTCGGTGAAGAGATGGCGCTTCCGATGGGACCTGCAAGGCCGGATCTTCCCGGCTATTCACGCGTCTACCGAGTCTCGGTCTCCCTTTACGTGGATGGACCGGGCGGGTCGAGACAAAGGGACTTGGTGACCCTGGTTCCGTTGCCCTCGCCGACGAACAACTCGCAAAGGCAGTACGTCGCCATTCGTTTCGATGACGCCACCTACTTTCCCGTCGGCCCCGGAGAGACCGTGCGGCATGCGGACCTCGACACGTTTCGGGTGGCCCGAGTCTTCGATCAGCTCGGCACTCCGAATGCCCCTCAGTTCCTGACCGAAGACGACGTCAAGAACAACCCGAGCCTGAGGGACGACGCCTCGTACCAATACGATTTCCTCGACGACAAACTCGGCCTGATGCTCTTCAACCCGGTCGGCTTCAACTACCAGGAGCGACGAGGCCGCGGCCGCGTGCCGCTTCGCGCCAGGGTCGATTACGACGTTTACGACTGGCGGATCATCCGGGACGAGTTTCGAGTGCCGCGCAACATGCCGTTCGAGCGCAAGTTGATCCTGAACTCCATCAAGGTGCGGGGCAACAAGTACTCCGATCAGCGACCGTACACCGGTATCGGTTTTAGGGTCGCCAACGAAACCACTGAGCGAGATTTCGTGCTTGTCGATACGGAGACCGGCGGCGTTATCATGCCCACGTCCTACGCGGTGGACAAGTCCTCCGGCGTGATCTCCTTTATCGACGACCCCGCGGTCACGAACCAGGTCGGAGAACTCGGCGCGCTCATCATGTACCCCAAGGCGGCGGCGGTATCGGCCCTGCCCGACATCCGTGGCCGGAGCGTCCGCGCGCTTTACCAAGGCGTTGGTGAGTGGGCGGTGCAGGTCGAGAAGGCGGTCCGGAGCTATCAAGTGGTTTACGATGCCACGCCAGGACTTCGGCAGTGTTACGTCGGTGGCTCGAACCCGAACGTGAACGGCGATCGCCCCACGCGGGTCTACTTCCCGCTGGCGGATATCGGCAAGCAAGTGCTGGTAGGTGAGATTTGGTACGACGACGACCAGACCGGCACTCTCGAAGTGGCGTACGAACAGCAGTTCCTCATCCAGGCTCCCCGAGCCGGTGAACTGCCTCTGGGGTTCATCGACGTCCGCGACGTTCTCCCCGCCTCGTCGTTCAATTTCTCGAACGGCTACGCGGTACGGCGCGTTCGCGGCGCCTCGGTGGGCGTTCGCGCGATGTGGAACCCGCTCGTCTTCAACGTCGGCGAAGACCCAACCGAAAACATGAATCGCTATCACGAGTGGGAACGTGGCTGGAGAAAGAGCCGCACCGAGACGTTCTTGATGGGAGGCATGGGTAACTGATGCGAACTCGACGAGGCTTCACGCTGATCGAGCTCATCACGGTGATGACCATCACCGCGATCTTGCTCACCATCATCACGGTGCCCATCATCCAGAGCTTTAACCTGACCCGGGCTGCCCAGGGCTTTGCCGACGCTCAGGACCGAGCGCGCCTGCTCATCGACCGGATCTCTCGCGAGATTTCGAACAGCGCCGGCGTGCGCGACAACTCAGGCCCGCGAGGAGCCCTGGACATCCGCGTTCCGGGCCAAAACGGGGCGCAAGAGACCATTCGCATCGAGAACGCCAAGCTCGATATCGTCAAGCCCTCACAGGGCGAGGAAAACATCGACCCCAACAATCCGGGACTGTTCATCAATCCGGTCACCGGAAAGGTGGACCCGACTCTTCGGTCGCCGAAGGGTCAAGTGACGCTTCCGGTTGCACCGGGCGCGACCTTGGTGCGGTACTTCATCGGACTCAAGCGGCCTTTCGCCGTCGACCTTCAGGGCAATCGCCTGGACACGCCTGCCGAGTACAACAACGGCTACGACGGCATCCTGATGCTTCGCAACGGGCGGCCGGACAACCTCTATGTCCTCTGGCGGGCCGAAGTTCAACCCTTCCGCTGGGCGGCCGGCACGCGGACCGTCAATACCGACCTGTTCGATGTCGATCCCAACACGGGCGAGCCGGTCTACGACGATCCTCAGTTCTTCTTGCCCGACGGCAGCGCTCCCAAGGCCCTGCGCGTCCAAAACTGGCTCAACCGTAGCGCCATCGTTACGGAATTCAGCCGCTACGACATGATCCAGGCGATGTTCGACCGGCGCACGAGAGTGCCGGTTTACGACGGCAACGTGCCGCGGGTCTTTCCGCTCGTCCAATTCACGCCAAAGCGGCAAACCAGCGAACCGCCCATCGGAATGATGGCCGTTCGAAGCGGTGAAGAATCTACCAACTCCGCCAAGATCGGACCCGACGTCTACCGTACGAATTTCGGTGGATGGACGGACACCTTCATCCGTACCTGGCCAGGATTCTGGCCCGTGCAGTTTGGTTACGGCGGCCGCATCCGCCCCTCGGATAATCCGAGCAACGTCTTTGCCGACGACCCGCGCGCGGTCTGGCGGCGACAGGACAGCGCCGGCGCACCGCTTAACCCTTACGTGATTGGCGATCTCCGATTCGTGCCCGCCGAGGGTCCCGCGCCCGGGTATTCGATTTTCGCGTTCGACCCGTCGCTCGGCACCGAACGGACCCCCGCTGCTCGAACCGAGCTCTTCCGGATCACCGAGTACCGAAACGATGTCCGCAACAACGTCCCCTATCCGTTCACCCGAAACCTGGCGAACAATGTGCTGACCAACCAGGCGTTGCGCCAGTTGGCGGTGCTCTACACGGTCGATCCCAAGGGCGGGCAGGTCATCAGCAGCTTCGGGATCGAAGAAGTCGGCCAAAACCCGCCGCCGAATCCGCTTCCCGACAATCGCCCCGTTGCGGCGACCGGCCTCGCCTACACTCCTGCGAACGACAACACGATCGGGGGAGGAAGCTGGTTCAGCTACGGCACGATCAACCAGCGCTTCAACAAGCTGTGGAACGACTGGGCCACGATCTTCCTGAACAACCGGTCCGACCCCAGCCAGGATCCCCTGGACCTGCCTCGCGAGCGGTTCTGTAAGCGATACGTCGATCTTCGAGTCCTGCCGCAGGCGGACGGGACGCCGAGCCCGCTGCATCCGACCGAGGGATTCCCCCGAGGCAGCATCGTCCCGGGAAGCGAAGTGGTGCTCGGCCCCGACCAGAACCCCGGACCCAACTACGGCGAATTGGTTCGCTACACGCGCGTCACCCAGCGCCCGGTCGGAGTGAACCAGTACTACATCAACTATGTCGACCAGCGCGAGCCGAACTGGGAGGATTGGGACGGACCGAATGGCGGAGGCACCCAAGGCATTCAGACCATCGCCAACGTTTACGATCCGACCGTCTACAACGCGCAAGACTTCGTTTCTGCGGTGTTCCAACCCCAGTTCCGAAAGGGCTACCTCGAGTTCAACAGCCGATTCGGCGAGCCGCTTCCGAACGGGAACATCCTCATCTATTACCGCTTCCAATTTACTGAGCCTAGCGATACGTTCGCGATCGACTACGACACCCGACAAGTGATCGACATCAACCTGACGATTCGCAATTACCCGCAGACCAACCTGCCGAATGGCCAGACCATCACTGTGCAAGGTTCGGCTAGCGTGAGGAACTTTATTCGATGAGGAGACGGCACTCGATGAGACCGAAAATCAGCCGACAGACCATCGGCGGCCAGACGCTGATCATCGCGATCCTGCTCCTTGGGGTCCTGCTGATCTTGGGCGTTGCGTTTTCTGGAATCATCTCGCGCAACATCACTCAAGCCGGGCGAAGTCAGCAGCGGACGGTGTCTGGCGACCTCGCCGATGCCGGGATCCGGTACGCGCATTATCAGCTGCTCTATAGCGGCCTCGGCGCCGACTGGCGACCCGTTCCGACCCCGCCGGCCCTCGATCCGCAAGGCTTCACCAAGGATCCCGACGTGCTCTACCTCCGGCCGCGGCCCGTGCCGGATGTGGGCCTTCGTAACGCGGCCGATCCCCAGATCGACCTCGGCGGCCCCGACGGACTCGGCCCTTATAGCCGCGTACTGAACGACAAGGGTCGCTATCTGGTCCGCGTGCGTTTTGCGCCCGCCGATTTCGACAACTTCGCCAATCCAGTCGGCCCGATGCGCCGGCCGGGCAAGGCTCGCAATTACCTGTTCATCGAGAGCGTGGGTCGTGCCGGCGCCGTCCGCGTCGGTGACCCTACGACTCAGGCTGTCGAAGCGGCCAAACTGGCGAACTATGCCGACGACGCCGACTACCGCAACTCGCTCAACCGGATGCGGATCATCGACTCTCGCAACAGCAACCAGCGCCGCCTCGTCGCCATGGCCTCGATCGGCATCATCGAGAGCGCCCGCTTCATCACCGATCTTTATCGCGTGAGCCGCGCCGCCGAAATCGGTGCGCCGACCGACGGCGGAATCCGGTACGAGAACGAACCGGTATCCCCGATTACCAAGTGGGGAGGTGCGCTGCCCGCCAACGGCCAGACTTTCCAAGGCACAGGCTCCTTCTATAGCAACGCCGACGTGGTTCTCTACGGCGAGCACGAGGTCCGCCTCAACCGAGACCTCGGCGACATGTGGGCCATCGCTGGAACAATCCGGGGCGCAGACGGAAACTCCGGACTGCGGCTGTTCGTCGACAACGATCCGGCCAGCCCGTACGCGGTTCAGAACAACACGCCGGATAGCCTCAATAGCCGAAGCCAGAACTTCCGCACCTTCGGTGGGCTCCTTCGCGATGGCGAGCAGGACGTCGACGCGAACGGCTATGCCCGGAGCATCCCCTACAAGACGCCTCCGTCGTTCCAGACTCCCGATCCGGCTACCAACCAGAACCGATATGTCGTAATGACTCGCGACAGCGGGCCGCTGGACGCCAACGGGCGCAACATCGGGCGCAACGGCTACGGAAGCGGCGTCTATGTCGACTCGAACGAGCGCGGCAACGCGAGCACCGAGGATCAGCGCGAGACCGTCGAGGTCAGCAAGTCCCTTCCGGCAGACTGGCTGAATCCGAACAACCCGAACTCGATCGGCTGGCAGGGGCCTTACTACGTGCCGCTGGCCGCTTATCTGAAGCTGCTCCCCGACGGATTTACCATTACCCGCGATAGCCGGAGCCGCAACCGCTTTTGGCGTCGACCGGACGGCTCCGCTACGAACACCTCGCGCATTCGATATCGCGTTCGCAACATCGGAGGCCAGGTCTATATCATCAACAGCATCGTCAGCGGGGATCGCGTCGATCAGGTCAACCTGGGGGACAACGAGTTCCTGGTCAACGGCCGCCCCTTCAACGGGGTGATCTACTTCGAGGGCGACGTTCGGGTTCGCGGCGTGATTCCGACCAACGTCCAAGTGACGGTGGCTTCGATGGGCACGATCTACGTCGAGGGCTCGATCACGAAGGGTGTCGTCGACGAGCGAGGAACGACGATCTCCGAGTCCAGCCGCAGCATGCTGATGCTCATGGCAAAGGACTTCATCGCTCTGAACACGACCCAGTTCTTCGGCCCCGCAGGCGGGGAAGTGCCGCGCCCAAAGAACGCCGATCCTTTGCCGGATACACCCAACCCGGTCGAACTTGACCTGAGCGAGGCGCCTAACCTGACGCTCCAAACCCAGTTCCTGCTCGACCCGAACGCCAACGGCGCCAACCCGCTCAACCCGCAAAGCTGGCAGCCTTTTGCGAACCGATACACCGCCTTTAACACCGGGACTCCATGGGCGACGAACATGCTGATGACCCATGCCGCCGACGACAACGGCCCGGCGTTCATTCAGCTTGACATCGCTCCGGCCACGTTCAACGACGCCGGCGCGACACCCTTCGCCTCGTACTTGTTCGCTCGAACGATCGGCTTTGGTGCTGCCGGGACCATCGATTTCAACGCCGCCGGGGCATTCTTCGGCGCTCCTGGAAACATCCCGACTTATGGCCTGGGCAATCCGTCCACGAACGCCTATCCTAAGTTCGAGGCGCTGGCCCTGCCGGTGGTTACGCCGACTTGGACGGTTACGAACCGACAGTTGACGCCGCCGGGCGGCAACGGCGAAGGCGACTTCCGGCTCGGCCTCCAAGACGAGAGTCTCTTCAACTTGCGGCTCGGAAACCTCGGCGGATTCGCCCCGAAGAACTATGCCCTCGCCCGATTCGCGGTGACTCCACACGACATCCGTATCGAAGCCGCCATGTACGCCGAGGAAGGCTCCTTCTTCGTCATCCCCGGACCGGCTTTCAACTACAACCCCGACGACAATCGTGCAGCCTTCGACCAGAACGTTCAAAATCTCGGCAGCCTCGAACTGGCTCTCCGCGAGCGGTTCGAACGCTTCGGAGTGATGCCGGAAGTACCGTTCTACGGCGAGCCGCTGGATGTTCGGATTCAGGTCTTCGGCGCGATTAGCGAAAACATGCCTCCGCCGATCAGCCAGCAGGGAGAGTGGCTCAAGAAGTGGGGCTGGATTCCGCGGTACGTCGGTGGCACCGGACGATTCATCCCTGCCCAGCACGTGCCCGCCGGCTACGACCTGCAAACTCGCAAGTACGTGCCCAACCTCATCGTGAATTACGACCCGTCCCTCGCCACTGCCGGCGTTGAGGTCTTGCCTGGCCGGTGGGATCCAATCCGGACGGACCGATACGGCTGGACTCTGCCGCCGATGCCAATGCTGCCCGTGAGTCCTACTTTGATCTATTTCGGAGACAACAACCCATGATCGACCGCCGACTCATCGCAAGCGCTCTGACCTGGCTCGCTGCCGCTGTCGCGGTAGCCGGTCCCCAGAATTACGCGCAGCGATCGAATCAGATCAACGCAGGCATCCTCCTCATCGAGAGCCAGCGCACGGCGCCCGCCGCAGGATTGCCTTCCGGCACCCCGCTGAACGGGGCACCTCATGTCTGGGGCAACCTGGATCGTGACAACGCGATCCGGCCGGCTGCTTGGACGTTCGTGAATCCGCGGGCTTCGACCTCGCTGACCGAGAGCCTGCAGCTCCGCTGGAACGCGCTCACCGGCGGCGGGGCGCCCTCGCTGAACACGCGGCTGAGCAAGCGGAGCGCGGCTTACTGGGAGGTCTCCCTCGCAAACTCGTCGGATAATGTTCTCGCCGACTTCGACGTCCTCTTGCTGCCGATTTCCGCCGGGCTCCAACTCAACCCGCTTGAGCGAGAGCGGCTGCGCAAGTTCATCGACCAGGGTGGCATCCTCTGGGTCGATATCCAAACATCCGCGAACTACATCGACGTCGCCAATCCGACGCCACTGCCCTTCGCTCTGTGGCAGTCGCCTAACGACCTCCAGGCGAACCTGGGCCATCCGATTCTCAGCTTCCCGAATTCGGTTTCCTACGAGGACTTGTTCTGGATGCAGACGGACGGCTCGCGACTGACGCGTCCAGTCCAACTGAACAACGAGGGACTGATGGGCATGGGCCGGATCCTCGGTTGGATCGAGGGCGACAGCTACAAGATGCAGCAGGTGGTCGGAAACAACCAGGGCGACTTCATCTCGGTCGGCCAGATCGGCGATGGATACCTCGCGGTCACGACCCGCGGCATTTCGCAGAAGCTTAATCGAGGCTATGCCGGTGCGTCCATCGTCGCCAATCTCGGCTTTAACTCGAGCGGACCAGTCGCCGATGCCGGGTTCATCGCGGCCGGGAAACTGGCGGTCAACATCGTCAGTCTCGGCTCGGGCTTCGCGGGCCAACACCGGGGCAGCCGCAAGATGCACAGCAGCGCCGTCGACCTCGCCGCGCCGCTCTTCAAGCGTTGGGAAGGAAGTACGTCAACCAACCGCCAGCCGGTGATCTTCAAGGGAAGGGCGATTTGCATGAGCAACGGACGAGTCGTCGTGCTCGATGCCAACCCCTCGAACGATGTGGATGGCGACGGCAACCCGGACGATGGCCTCCCTGATCCTCCGGGCTCCAATTTCGACATCCTGTGGCAAAGCACACCGCTGGCGACACCGACCTCCGCACCGACCTGCGCGGAAGTGCCGAACTCTATCCTTCCGACCCTGCGGCCCGGCTTCAACTGCGTCAACCAAATCCTTGTCACCGACGGCAGCGGCCGGGTGCTCGTCTTCGATCTGGAATCGCCGTCCGGCGCCAACATTGCCCCGCTGAGGACGATCGATCCGCCCGATGCGGCGATCCTCGGAACCGACGGGCCCTTCCCGCCGACGATCCATGAGGGTCTTGGATTCATCGCCGACACGCGATCGAGCGGCAATTCCGGCCGCGTCTGGATCATCGACTTGGCTCAATCGGCGCTCCTCGCCACTCCCGACGAGTGGTCTATCCAAGGCACGCCGCGTCTTCCTGAGCCGAGCGGAGCCCCGGTTGTAGGTTACATTCCGATTGCAGACAACTCCGGAGGCGTCGACCGAGTCGTCTATGTTCCGACTGCGCCCAGCAGTGGCATCACGCCGCGGCCCTCGGGAATCACCAGCCTTTGGCTCGGTGTCCGAGGGGAGAAGCCGCTGAACTTCGACACCAATACGCCCGGAATCCTGCGGGTCACGACTCGAGCGAGCCTCCAGGGCCTGCCGGTCTACCTGCCTTCCGGAGCGAGTCCATACGGCGTCAAGATCTCCGTGGTCGATCAGTTCGGCAACCCCCTTTCCGGCGCAGCGATGAGCGGCATTTTCAACGGAGGCCTCACGCAGAGTACGAACGGTGAACTTCAGTTCGGGCTGACCGGCGGACTCCCACAAGGCGCTAGCGTAAGAGTCGACTACACCATCGATTGGGGAGCGGTCGGACCAACCGTGCCCAGCGATATCTATGTCCGCGGCGAACTCGGTCTGCCTGACGATACCGGCAATTCGCGCAAAGTGCTCGGCAGCCCCGCGCTCTCTTCCTACGGCACGCTATTCATCGTTAGCGGCAACGGCGACGACGGCGGCGGCCTGTTCTGCCTGCGCGAAGAAGGTCGGGGCGACTTCAAACTGCTCTATCGGTGGGAGTTGTACGATGCCCTCACCTTCCGCTACAACGGGACCCCCGGCCAACCTGAGACCGTTGCTCTGCGACCGGCGATCCTCGACGAGGATTACTTGGTCACCAACTTCCTGACCTTCCTCAACAACGATATGACTCGATTGGCCTTTAAGGGAGGTCCATCGGTTCTGGGAGATACGGTCTACGTCCTCGCCAACGCCCGAAAGAGCGTCTTCGGTTTCCCCTCGCAAACGAGCGTCTTGCTTGCTTTCAAGGCAAACCCCGAACCGGTCGAAATCGACGTCGAAAATCTCCAGCCCGGCTTCACAATCGAGCAACCGGACGTTGCCCGAAGTCTGACCAAGAACGCCCCGGAAGTCCCCAGCCGGCTTCAGCCAGCCCAATATACGTTTGAACCCAACGTCGGCGGCAGCAACCGCAGCCGTATTCGCTTCAACAACATGATGACAGCCGGAAGAGGACGGGTTCGAGACTCCTTGTCGACCAGTCTCCCGATCATCATTAAGCGAAGTGGCCAAGGCGACCTTCTTATCGAACCTGAACTCTCGTTCGAGGAGGGCAGCTATGTTCCCGGCTTCGCTCGGGGCCGCTGGAATCCGCTCAAGTGGTACATGGTCCAAAACGGCTACGAAGCCAAGGGCCAGCCATTTGTGGCAGGAGAGACCCTCTATATGGCGGGGTCGAGCGTGTTGCCGGGCCTATTCGCCGGCCAGTTCCCGCCGATTACTCAGTACGGCATGCTGATCGGCATGGACTCCAAGATCGCCGCGAACGATCCTTACATCAAGCCGATCAGCATTCGGCCGTGGGCGCTCCAGGTCAACTCGGTCAAGCCCAGTGGCGACCCGATCGGTTTTTCGAGCAACCCGTCCGTACGCTGGCCGCAGGTCAAGGGCATCCAGTCCTTCGACGATTTGCGGGTCCGTTACCTCCAGGCGGCGATCGACGTCCCCGGCTCGCGGTGCGAAGGAGTCGTGGGTGGCGAGGGGGTCCTGCTCACGTGGACGGCTGGTCGCGTCTATGCATTCGCCAGAGCCGACTTCTTGATCGCCGACGAAGGGCGAGTTTCCCGATTCGATTCGGCCGGCAACCCCATTTGGCTCACCGACAGCACGATCAAATCCGGCGAGTCGATCCCGACAGGCGTGGTCGGCGACGACGTCCCCTTGTCGAGGCCGACCAAGATCTATTCCGGCAACGACAACACCTATTGGGTGGTGGACAGCGGCAACGACCGTGTCGTCCGGATCGACAGCGCCGGACGCGAGCTTCGCACGATCAAGGGCTTCAAGATCGATCCCAAGTTCCGTCCCGGCGGCCTAACCGACAACGAGACATTGGCGTTGCGGCTGCCCAAGGACGTGCTCGTCTACACGACCTATCGTAACGCCGCTCAGAATCCGTTTACGAACCCGCGCCCGCGAGAACTGTGGGTGCACTATGTCATTGCCGATGGTGGCAACTTCCGGCTGCTCGAACTCGTCGATCGCTACGAGATCGACGCCAACAACGGGCGACTCATGGGCATCGTTCAGTACAACGATTCCCAGAACATCGCCCAACGGGCGATGGGCGTAATCCTTTGGCATAGCCCCGCGGAACTGACCGGCAAGCAGTACGGCTACAACAGTATCTCCCGAACCTGGGCCGACGACGGTCTCGGAAACCTGCGGCCCATCTTGGCCTTTGGCTTCGGGAACGTCGAACCTGGGAAGACGTCGTTCGGTCTCGACACCGGCGGGCCGCCGCAGGGCGATGTTCAGAGTGGACTCGGAGGCATCGTCATCTTCGATCCGGTTCGTGGGGCGAGCGAGGTCATCACATCGTTCAATAGGCCGGACATCCCCGTCAACGCATTCTATGTGGACTCGGCCGGAACCTTCAGTTCACCTGCCCGACCGGGTGGCACCCAAAAGATCGGCGGCCTTTCGTCCGTCACGCTGAAGATCATCCCGAACGGGGGCGTAGGCGACCTCGCCGTCATGTTTACCGACAACACGGGCGTGTATGAGATCGTCAAGAACGGCAATGCCTACGACGTTCGGTGGATGCTTCCGAACGAGGCCTTCAGGGTGATGCGCCGATTTGCGAACAACCAGCCGGTGCCCGACAGCAACCCGATGAACTTCCGCGCAGCCTATGCCCGACGGCTCGATTCGGACGAGGTGATCGTGGTGAGCAGTTACTACGGTCGCAAGAGAAATGGCTCTGCATACGCGGGTGAGGTCGTGCTTATCGACGGCGCGTTCGGCGGCGGCCCCAACGAACCGGGCTACCTCCTCTCGAAGGTCAATCTCGGCTTCAATTCGCTTAGTGTTAAGTTCGAGCTGCCGCCGCTGACGGCGACCCGCAGCTTGGCAATACCGGTCTTCGCCGACCGAAGGTAAAGACAAAGGAATCAAATCGACATGCTTCGAATGAGATCGTTTCGACAGGCGGGCTTGCCACTGGCCATCGTGCTTATGGTGGTGGTGCCCATCCTCCTTGCGTTGGCACAAAACTACTCCACGCATCGAGGCAACAACCAGCGAACGGGCCAGCACGACACCAATCCTAAACTGAGCAACCCGGGCCGTTCCTTCCTGAGATGGTGGGACCCGCTCAAGGGGCTTCGAAGCACTATCGATAACTGGCAGCCTGGCGCAACGGCAAGCCCGCCGCTCGAGTGGTTCGAGCCGACCGAGCAGCAAGCCGGCAACGTCGTTACCGAGCCGGGTCAGCCCGTGACGGCCGCGGATTACCGCTACGCACTGGCCGTGCCATCGACTGCGGGCAACAACATCGTCCCGGTCCCCGGTTATCAACTGCGTACCTTTACGTGGTCATGGCCTGCCTTCGTCACGCAGACTTCTTTCTCCCTGTTCGTCAACGTTCCGGTCGGCCCGACCGACATCGACCCCGGGGCGGCCGTAATCGAGGGGTTCCAGCAGCGGTATTTCGTCTACTTGATCGACGGCGTCGTCAACGCCGACAACCCGGGACAGCCGATCCTGCAAATCGTCGACACCTACGCCACAGGCGGCGGCCTCGTGCGTCTGGGAAACAACGGCAATGCGACCGACGTGGTCTTCGAAGGCGACGGCTCGGGCCCGATTACGATCACCCTTCTCAATACGATCCCGAGGGACAGCCAGGGCAACCTCACCGATACTCGACAGAATCTGCTGGTTTACGCTGACGCCGCGGTCCTCTCACGGGGCTTCGGCAGTCCCGGCTCCTACATCGCTTCGCCGGTCGTGGGCGAACTGACGGTAAACGGAGCCGCCGCGTTCCCGTGGCGCGTCATCACCGCGCGCAACGAGCCTTTCAGCGTCCAGGTTGGCTCGCGGGTACTGACCTACGACCTCGGAATCGTCCGCAGCATGCGGCACAACGGCTTCTTCATCGATGTCGGAGACGATGGAACCGGCCGCCGAAACATCTACAACTCGTTCCCCGCCAAGGTCCCCTTCAAGGACACAGTCGATGAAACGAATCGGTACGCCCAAGAAAAGCGCGACTTCATTCTGGGTAAGGGTCCTGGATCGGTTCCTCCAGCGCGCGCGTTCCACAACATCGATGTGGACAACGCGAGTGTCGGCGTCACGTACAACACCTTGGCCTGGGCGCCCAGTCCTGCGGGAGCTAACAACAAGGGCTTCGATTATCTCACGATGCTTACCGGCAACAACCCGTTGACCGTTGAGCGCGTCGTCTTTGCGCCGAACCTCGGGGAACCGCTGACCAATGCCAACGAACTCTACGAGCTGTACGTCTGGATCCCGGGTGACAGCACGCTCTGCCGCAAGCTGCGCGTGGAAGTCTATGAAGGCGGAGTGATCGACCCGAACCCGGAGAACCCCGCAGGCAACCGATTCCGCATCGACATCGACCAAGCGGGCGTTGCCGGCTGGGTGAGATTGCAGACGGCGAACCGAACTTCGTTCCGGCATAACGTCTTGGCGCCGCTGTACGTCGCGATCACGAACTATACGAACGACGTCGATCAGGTTGCCAAGCCCGCCTACGCCGACATGGTTCGATTCGTCAAGGTCAGCAATCTTTCGATCCGTTCGACACCGGTGATGACGCGCGCCCGAGTCAGAGCCAACGGCGGCTCGCTCGCCGACCGCGACGTCGTGATTGCTGCCTACGAAAACGGCCGTATCTACTGCATGGACGCCGAAGGCAACGCAAACGGAACAACGGCCGTGCATTGGGTCTATCCGAGCGAGGTGCCCGACGGCGTCAGCGACCCGAATCAGGTCGCCGGCGAAGATGGCCGCAGCGGCATTGCGGAAAACCCGATAGGCTTCGACCTCAGTTCTGCTCTCGTCCAGCGCGTCGAGACCTCACCGGGGAACTTCGAAGACCTGCTCTACATCGGCACGCGCAACGGGCGCGTGTACTGCATCGAAATGGCTGGACGCGGAGACGGCGTTACCGGCTCGCGCTTCGGCACGACACGCCGTCGCTGGAGCTACCCCGACGACTTCCCGGCAGCGACCCGCGTGATCAGCAACCTCGGTCCGATCGTCGGTTCTGTAACCTACAATCGGAACTCTGCCAACGAGCAAACGATCTATGTCCCGACCGTCCAGGGACGGCTTTATGCCCTCGACGCGGTCGGTGATCCGTCCACGAAGACGACCACCGTCAACTGGTCCTATCCCCTCTTGACCGACCCCACGATCGGCCCCATCCGAACGACTCCTGCCGTCCGCTTCGGGCGTGTCTACTTCGGAACTGGCACCGGTCTCTCGGGCGGCAACAACCGCTTCTATGCTGTCAATGAACTGACCCACACGCCTGATTGGACCTTTGCCGGAACGGGCATCAATCCGACCGTCGCCTTCAGCACGTCCAGCCCGACGGTCGTGGCGGCGGCCGACGTGAACTACGTGGCAAACCCGGGCGGACCTCCGCCGACGGTAATGCCCAATACGGTCTTCATCTCCAACAACAATCAGAGCGCCTATGCGCTCAACGCGGATACCGGCGCCATCGTTTGGGAGACCCCCGAACTGAAGACCACCGCGATCGGCTCACCGACGTTTACCTACATGCGGGTGTTCAACAAGGCGGGCCTGATGCTCAACGACCCTGGCGCGCCCGTGATCGTGTACCCTACGGTCGACGGACGTTGGGTTGCGCTTTTTGCCCACGTGGACGATCTGAACCAACTCGGCAACACCGACGGCTACAGCCGAACCGCGTGGGGCTATAGCGCGGAGGGCGAGCGCGTCACCGCGTCCCTGGCGGTCGGCGGACAGTACCCTGCCGACAACTACTGCTGGCTGTACGGCCTGGACGATCTCGGCTATGTGTATGCCTGGAACGACGACCCCGGCATCATCACGCCCGGTGACCCTCCCGGTAGGCCGGAGATTCCGCCAAACGACACCCTTGAAGCCGAGCTGAACCAAATCGTCGCCAACGGAAAGATCGCGCAGCTAACTCCGGCGGATTACGAGGGCATGATCGGCAAGCTTCGGCTCAACACGCTTCGTTACAGCGACATCACGTCTGCCCTCACGGCGCGGCCAGTTCGAAGGACGAACTACGACTACGGCGAGAACCTGTACTACATCGTGTACGACATCCCGGCGCCATCCACGTTGCCTGCGCCCCTGAACACGTATTCGCTCGAAATGCAGTGGAACTCGGCGGGCTCGCCTTCGCAGCGGCGCGCCGTTAATGTCCAACGAATTCCGATCACGCAAGGCAGCGAGCCGACGGGCGTGGCTTTCACCCAGTATCCGATCCTCGGTGCTGGCGGCAACGCCTTGGCTCCGGGCAAGATGACCGTCACGACGAGGGCAGTGGTGCAGAGCCGGAACGTGAACCGGACGTTCCCGCGAACGGCATACAATCCGACGGACGAACTCCGGCTGGCGAACGCGCTTGCGCTCATCACGCGAGTCAATAGAACCGGCGGACTCATCGTGACCGATTCGATCGGCCCGACGTATGATGCCGGCGATCCGGAAGTGGTCAACAACGGCAACTTCGTGGGTCTGGTCGGTCCGACTGAGAAGAACCTGATCGAGTCGCTCGGACCCGATGTCGACAGTCCCGCCGACCGTGTGGCCCACGGCCAGACCGCGGCGGCCAAGTTGTTCGTGATCGACCGCAGCCTGATGACCCTGCTTTACGGCGCCGATCGCGGTCTGCAGAACGTTCGCGTGTCGGTCAACGACCTGGCGTTCAACGTCACGAACGAGGCCGACAACTACGGCGTCATCAAGCCGCTCGATCCGAATGGCTCTGCAGTGCCCAACCTCTATCCTTTCATGGAGGAGTTGCCAGCCTACTTCCCGAACATCAGCCTCGACTATCCCGACATGCGGCGCGAGTCCATGAGGGTCACGAAGCAGGTCTTCGGGGGAGTCGACAATCCGATGTTCCAGGGTGTTGGACTTGAGCCGCCGAAGTACACTCAAGCGGATCGAACCGCCTACAGAGGCGTGGGCTACAACGATCAACTCACTCGGCAACTGACGAACACCGACTTCAGCATCGAATTCAACGTCGCCAAGTACCAGCCGCCGAGCCGGAACGGCTACGTCGGCCAGCAATTCGTCTATGTCGATGCGGGTCAGGCGGGGCGGGACTTTGCCGGTGGAGTGCCCAGCGAGTGCTACCGAACGTTTAGCCTCTTCGGTGACGTGGCCGTCGACGAGCGGCTTCGGGTCGGTACGCCGACCATTGACCTCGGCTCACTTCCTGCCGGCGCCGGATTCCTTCCCATCGCGCCTTGGGATCCGGGCACACTCTTCACCCCGTGGGACTCGGCTTTTGCCAGCTTCTTCCAGTCATTCCAAGTCTTCAACGAGGGCAACGTGAACTTGCTCAACGTTCGCTTGGCACAGACCGTCTGGGACGACAGCCTCAATCCGCCGCGGCTTGCGACGGTAAAGCTGGGCGGTCCGTCTCTGCACGAACTGGCATGGCTCGATGCACCGCTCTACCTGCATAGCGACCTCGATCCGCGGTTCGCGCCGGCGCCTTTGGCCAGCAGGGTGATCCTGCAAAAGGCTCGTCCGGGCCAGACCGCATCGAGGCTGAACGTGAATCCGCAACGATTGCCAAATCCGAACCTGGGCGTCGTTCCGGGGGCGATCGATCCCAATCAGCGACCAGGGCCGCTGCTCGCAGGCTTCGACTCGGCCGACCCCAAGGTCGGAGTGACCGCCCCGATCGGAACGCCGGTCGGAGCGTACACCCAGCAGATGTATGTGTTCGAGGATCGCCAGAACGACCTCATTCCCGGCCTCGGCCCCGATCCGGACTACGACCCGGTTACTCCTGGCAACCAGTTCGATGCCAACGTGTTCGAACCTTGGGCCGAACCTGGCTTCTTGCTGAAGTTCAACATTCGCGAGACGAGGCTCACCAATCTGGCGACGCCCAAGGCCGCCTCGATGATCGACAACCTTGGTTTGACCGGCACCGAATCGTTCTACTGGTCGAGCACGCAGCCGGCCGCGATTCGCGACGGCAACGGAAACCTGTTCCTCGCATTCGCATCCGATCGCCTTGGCGCCGGTGGTCCCGATTGGGCCTCGCGCCTTCGGCTCGAAGGCGACGCCGCTCAGCAGCCATCTTGGCGACTCTATATTGCCGGTTTGGACGGTGGCCAGCCTCCCGCCTATGTGGCAGGGGTTGTCGAGAGCGCGATCCGCGACCTGAACAGCTTCCTCGCCTTTAGCAGCACGCCTGGTACCGGACGCTGGTTCCGCCAAGAAGTCGGTCCGTTCCCGTCGATGGCTCCGGCGAGCCTGTTCAATGCGGGGCCGAACGCCAACATCGAGCCTGGCTCGATCGCCTTCGGTAGTCCTGTCTTCCCGGCCAACGGTGTGACCAACCCGATGTCTGCGATGGGGTCGAATGGCCGCAGTCCACGCAACGACGCCTATCTGGCTTTCGTGGGTGATGCAGTGAAGCGCACTTCGCGCGGGGATCGCGTTCCGGTTTCGCGGTTGTTCATGGCCACAGTGAACTTCGGGCAGAACGGGTCGGTCACGGTGAACCCCGACATCGACCCGATGCCCTTCGACGACGAAACTCGCAAGACCCGTCCGGCAATGGTCCAGGTGAACGAAGACGCCATCGTGTTTTACACGTCTAGCGCAGCCGGCCTTGGGCAGGTCAGCTGGTCGGTCTATCGTCCGAACAGCAACCCGCAGTCGAACGGTTGGTCGCCGCCACAAAATTTGTTCTTGGGCAACGGCTTCGAATCGGTCGGCACGCCCGCGATCTCGCTCCGCGACTACATCGGCGCTCCTGGCGCCATCCCTGGCCAAGGCGTGCTCGATCTCTCCTTCACCGCGAAGATGAGAGGAAGGCCGCAAGCCGAGGCGTTCTTCGGGCGTATCGCGACCAATAACCAGGGTAGGCCGGTCGGGCAGAACCCGATCCTCACCTTCGGAACTCCGGCGCGCCCGCGCCAGGAGGGCCTAATCTACGACGCGGCGAGCGGTACCTACTGGGCGCCCGGCGTGGAATGGGTCCTCGGAGGGAACTTCACGAACGTCATCGACCTGCTCCAGCTCACTTCGAACGGCGTCAGCTCGATCATCGACGTGAATAGCCGCAAGGTCGACGAAACCGCACGAACAGTTTCCTTCGACACCGTTTTCGGTGGCAAGGTCTATCTGGACGCCGCGAACGGCTCGATCCGGTTCTCCGGCGCCCTGATCCCTCGGAATGCGGTCCTCGGCATCAAGTACGTGCCGCGTTTCCTGCGTATCAGCACCGGCATCGGGGCCAACTACCGAGGCGCGAGCCTCTCCTTCGACGAGCGGTTTACCGGTGAATTCGGATACTGGGCGACTCCGGGTCCGAACCAGTTGCTCGACAATCCGATCACCGCCACCGCGATGGCGCGAAACGACCGGTTCCTCTTCACGTTCGCCAGGACCTCTGGCGACGGCTCGACAGCGACGAGGCCCTTCATGCGGACCTACCGGTTCGGTGTCCAACTGCCCAGTGGTGTGCAGACCGACAACAACGGCAACCTCACCCGCTTCAAGGTCACCGTCAATCCCGCGCCCGCCAACCAGGTCTTCTATCAAGTCGATCCGGCCAAGGGACGGGTCTACTTCAACGCGGACTGTGAGAACAGAACGGCGAACATCGACTACGACGGTGTGGACGAAGCCGGTCGCCCGCTCGGTCGAGTGCAGGTCAGCCTCTTCGTCGACATCGTGCCCGAGTCGCTCGAGACGGCAGTCCCGATCGAGCAGGTCGCCAACGAGTCGGCGCTGACGGTCGTCACCGACCCGCAGAACGGAGCGTTCAACTCCCAGGCGTTCCGGCGACCGCCGCTGTACTGGCTCTTCTGGACCAGCACTCGCGGTGGCGCGCCCGATCTGTACTTCGAGACGATCGCGCCGAGGTTCACTCCTCTGCCGCCGCGTCGATAGCGGCCTCCAAAGGCCCCGACCCGTCGAGGGTCGGGGCCGTTGTCATAATCGCACATGACTCTCTCCCGAAGAGAACTTCTCGTCGGCTTGGGCGCAGCCGCCCTGCTGCCCTCTTGGACCGAGGCGACGAACTTCGACTACGATCTTGTCGTACTCCACGGACGGGTGATCGACCCGGCGACCGGGCTCGACGATATCCGGCACTTGGGCATCCTCCGAGGACGAATTCAGGCAGTCTCGAAGACCGAGCTTCGAGGCAAGCGCGCGGTCGACGCCCGAGGGCTCGTCGTCTGCCCGGGCTTCATCGATCCGATCTCGCATGGGCAGAACCTGGAGAATGACATGGTCCAAGCCCAAGACGGCGTTACCACAAAGCTGCAGATCGAGAGCGGCGTCCTCGACCAAGACGAGTGGCACGCCGCCAACGCCGGACAGCGAATGCTGCACTATGGCGCGAGCGTCGGCTACAACGGGATAAGGCGCCGGATCATGGGGGAGCGAGCAGATCAGGATGCGGCAAGCTCAGAAGAGACCACGACCATGGCGCGGATGCTCGATCAGCAACTTGCAGCAGGTGCACTCGCCGTCGGTTTCGGTCTCGAGTATCAGCCGCACGCGAGTCGGAAGGAGGTCTTCGAGATGTTTCGGGTTGCCGGTCGGCACGCCGCTCCTTGCACGGCCCATGTGCGGTATGGAACCCTTCAAGACGACGCGAGCGCTCTCGCCGGGGTGCAGGAGATCGTCGCCAACGCCCAGGCGGTTCGGGTCGGTGCTCATATCCATCACGTGCCTAGCATGGCGCTGAGAACAACACCCGACGTACTCGACTACCTCTTGACCGCGGCCGCAAACGGCGTCGACGTGACGAGCGATTTCTACCCATACAATGCATTCGGCACAGGCATCGGCTCGGAGGTATTCGCGCCCGGCTGGCAAGAGAAGTTCGGCCTGCGATTCGAGGACCTCGAGTGGGCCAAGACCCATGAGCGACTCACGCCCGAGACGTTCGAAAAGTACCGCAAGGAAGGTGGCATGGTGATCGCCCACGGGATCCCGGAGAACGCCGTGTGGGCAGCCGTCAAGGGGCCATCGATGATCGGCAGCGACGGGGGGCTGCGAGAGGGTGTGGGACATCCGCGCTCGGCGGGCACCTATGCGCGAGTTCTGGGCCGCTATGTCCACGAGTTGGGGGTGATTACCCTGAGCAACGCCATCGCGAAGATGACGATCCTGCCAGCGCGTCGATTCGATTCGCGCTGCCCGGCGCTTCGCCGCAAAGGTCGAATCACGGTAGGGTCGGATGCCGACCTCGCGATCTTCGATCCCAAGCAGGTTCTCGATCGGGCAACCTTCGACGATCCGGCGCTGCCCTCGCTCGGATTCCAGTGGGTCTTGGTGGCCGGCATCCCAGTGATCGCCGAGGGGCGGCTCCAGCCCGACGCCCGCCCCGGCAGGGGATTGCGAGCGCCGCGGCGGGTGGCTAGTTCATGATGCGGCGAACGAAGGTGGCCAACTCGGCCGGATTGAAGGGCTTCGTCAGGTAGGCGTCCGCCCCATTCCGATAGCCCCTAAAGACGTCGCCGTCCTCGGTCTTGGCGGTGAGCATGATGATGCGGACGCGGTCGCCGTGCTCGCGTCGCACCCGGCGGAGCACTTCGAAGCCATCGATGTACGGCATCATCACATCGAGGATCAGGAGGTCGGGGCGCCAAGACTCGATCTGGTCGAGGGCCTCGGCCCCATCCCGAGCGGTCTCCACCTCGAAGCCGAGCCGCTCGAGTGTCATCCGGATCAAGCGCGCGATCGAGGTCTCGTCGTCCGCGACAAGGGCCCTCTTCCGATCGAGGACCGCCGATCTGCGCGGTGCGCCCGACTCCGAGATCTTCATTAGATCGACGACGAGTTCGTTCTTTTCCATGCACATGCTGATACGGGATTCGTTCCGTCGCCGGTCGGGACGGTCCCAAAGACCCACCTATCCGACGCTTGCCGCCAATGCCGCGTCGAGATCGGCGATGAGGTCGTCCCCGTTCTCGATGCCCACCGACAGACGGATGAAGTCCGGCGTGACGCCGGTCGACAACTGCTCGTCCGGAGCGAGCTGCGAGTGGGTCGTACTGGCGGGATGGATCACGAGGGACTTGGCATCGCCCACATTGGCCAGGAGCGAGAAGATCTGGAGCTTGTCGATGAACCGCAGCGCGGCCTCGTAGCCCCCCTTGATGCCGAAGCCGAGGATGCCGCCATAGAGGCCTCGATAGTGATACCGCTGCGCGGCCCGGTGATCTCGGTGCTCGGGGAGGCCCGGATAGTTGACCCACGTGACGTTCGGATGGGCGGCCAGGTGCTCGGCGATGCGCTGTGCGTTGTGGGAGTGGCGTTCCATCCGAAGGTGCAGCGTTTCGAGCCCCTGCAAAAGCAGAAAAGAATTGAATGGCGAGATCGCGGCGCCGAGGTCTCGGAGACCCTGCACGCGGACCTTGATCGCGAAGGCGACGTTGCCCAGTCCGGGGAAGTCGCCGAAGACTTCCCAATACTTGAGTCCGTGGTAGCTGGGATCAGGCTCGGTGAAGCCGGGGAACCGTCCGGTGCTCCAGTCGAAACTGCCTCCGTCTACGATCAAACCCGCGATGCACGTGCCGTGGCCGCCGATGAACTTCGTTGCCGAATGCACGACGATGTTGGCCCCCAAGTCGAGCGGTCTCATGAGAAAGGGCGTCGGCAGGGTGTTGTCGATCATGATCGGGATGCCGTAGTCCTTCCCGATCATAGCAACCTCCTCGAACGGGAACGTATCGAGTTTGGGATTCCCGACCGATTCGCCGAAGATGACTTTCGTCCGATCGGTAATCGCCCGGCGAAAGTTCTCGGGATCGCTCGGATCGACGAACTTGACCTCGATTCCCAGTTTCGGGAGCGAGTAGTGGAACAGGTTGTAGGTCCCCCCATAGAGACTCGTGCTTGACACGATCTCGTCGCCGTGCCCGCAGATGGCGAGGATTGCCAGCAATTCCGCCGATTGACCGCTGGCAGCAGCGACCCCGGCGCTTCCCCCTTCGAGCGCGGCGATGCGATCCTCGACCACCGCCGTCGTTGGGTTCATCAAGCGCGTGTAGACATTGCCGAACTCCTGGAGCGCGAAGAGTCGCGAGGCGTGCGCGGTGTCGTCGAAAACGTAGCTCGTTGTCTGGTAGATCGGCACCGCCCGGGCCTTGGTGGTGGGGTCGACGCTCTGGCCGGCATGGAGAGCTAGGGTCTCGAACTGCTGCTGACGGGTAGTGGTGGCTTCGCTCATCGTGTCTCTAGTGTACGAGCAATTCTGCCGGGAGCGCACGGGCGAAGCGGATCGTTCGGTAACATCCCTCGCCATGCCCAAGACACTGAAGATCGGAATCATCGGCAGCGGTGGGATCGCCGTAAGCTGCCACATGCCGGGCTACGCCTCGATGCCCGAGCTTTGTGAGATGGTCGCCGTGTGCGACATCGCCAAAGAAGCCGCCGAGGCCGCCGCCAAGAAATTCGACGTCGCGAAGGTCACGACCGATTACAGGGAACTGCTCGCAGACCCCGAGATCGACGCCGTCAGCATCACCACCCCGAACGCCTTTCATAAGCAGCCGACGATAGACGCCCTCAGGGCAGGCAAGCACGTGCTTTGCGAAAAGCCCCTTGCAATGAACGCAGCAGAAGCCAAGGAAATGTGCCGCGCCGCGAAGGAGGCCGGCAAGATTCTTCAAGTAGCCCTACAGACGAGATTCGGTGGGCCGGCGCGGTTCGTGAAGACATTTATCGACAACGGAAACATGGGACCAATCTACTATGCGAGAGCGAAAGCCCTTCGGCGCAGAGGAGTGCCTCACTGGGGTGTATTCATCGACAAGGAGAAGCAAGGCGGTGGCCCGTTAATCGATATCGGTGTTCACATTCTCGATCTAACACTCTTCTTTATGGGATACCCAAAGCCGGTCAGCGCTACGGGGAAAACATGGGATATACTTGCAAAGGATAAGACGGTTAAAAACTTTTGGGGTGACTTCGACCGCGATCGATTTACAGTAGAGGATTTTGCAGTAGGTCTCATACGTTTCGAGGACGGCTCGGTGGTTACCCTCGAGAGCAGCTTCATGGCGAACATGGAGGGAGACCCATTCGAGACCCAGCTCTTCGGCACAAAGGCCGGCGCCATAGTTCGCGCTTGGGGCGACAATCCGGTGTCCATCTACAAAGAGATCGACGGCCAATACTTCGATCTGTCGCCGCAAAATCTGCCGCGGGTGGAGTCCTCGCACGTTGCGGAGGTCCAGGCGTTCGTCGACGCCATCCTAGGCGGCAAGCCTTCGCCAGTACCGGGAGAGAACGGGCTCGTGCTGAACGCGATCTTCGACGCCCTGTATCGCAGCAGCGAGACGGGAAAGGAAGAGGTCGTGGACGTGTCGCTGTAGGGTAGATTCAACACCGCATGCAGGCGATCGAAGAACTCGAACGGCGCGCGGCCCAGGAGATCGGGGCCGCGCCGGACACACGGGGCCTCAAGGAACTCGAATCCAAGTACTTAGGCAAGAGCGGTGAGTTGACCGGGCTCCTGAAGAACCTCGGCACTCTGCCACCGGACCAAAAGCCCGCATTCGGCAAGGCGCTGAACGAGGCTAAGCAGCGCCTCGAGTCGCAGCTCGAGGCCAGGGAGCGTGCGCTGAAGTCCGGTGAGCGAGAGGAGCAGTACGAGCGCGAGAGGATCGATATCACGATGCCTGGGCGCAGGCCGCCGTTGGGAAGAGAGCACATCCTCCAGCTCACGATGAACAAGATCAAGCGCGTGTTCGCGGGGCTTGGCTTCGAATACATCGAGACCCCAGAACTGGAGCGGTTCAAGTACAACTTCGACGTCCTCAACTATCCACCGGATCACCCAGCGATGGATGAGCAGGATACGTTCTACATCGACAACGATCTGTTGCTCCGCACCCAGGCGACGGCATACATGGGGCACGTCTTCGAGACTCGTCGGCCGCCGTTTCGGATCTTCACGATCGGTCGCTGCTTCCGAAACGAGGCTGTCGATCGGACGCACGGCCATACGTTTCACCAGATCGATGCGTTCATGGTCGACGAAGGCGTGTCGATGGCCCACCTAAAGGGAACCCTGGGGGCTTTCGCACGCGCGATGTTCGGCGCCGATGCAACGGTACGCTTTCGTCCCGATTTCTTCCCGTTCGTCGAACCTGGAGTGGACTATGCGATATCGACGAAGAAACTCTTTGATGGTAAGTGGGTCGAGCTCGGTGGCGCAGGGCTCGTCCATCCGAATATCTTAGAAGCATACGGTGTGGATACCGAACGCTACAGCGGTTGGGCATTCGGATTGGGCGTGGATCGCATTCCGATGATGCAGTACGGTGTCGAGGATCTGCGGCACTTTCTCGAGAACGATCTTCGGTTCCTCGAGCAGTTTCGTTAGCCGTTTGGATCGCCGAGGATACGCTCTTGCCCGGTGAGCATCCTCAGTTGCGATTCTGTCCATGCTGCGATGTCCTCGATCTCGACCTCTCTCGAGAACTGCTTCACCTCACCCCAGTTCACTTGCACTCCGCCGAACGCCGGTCGCGGTACGGTCGTGCCGTAGGGCATCATCCGCTGGGTCCCTTCGAGGCCGCAGCAGAGAATCGGGACGCCGGCCATCTTTGCGATCAAGCCCACTCCGGGCAGGATAGGCTGGAGACGCCCATCCTCGCTCAGCTGGCCCTCAGGGAAGACAGCAACGCACTCCCCGGCCTTGAGCAGGCGGACAGCATGCTTGATGGCCTGCCGGTCGGGCTCGCCGCGCTTGACCGGGAAGGCCTTGAACAATCGGATCAACCGTCCAAGAATGTGCATTTCGAAGAGCTCGCTTTTTGCCATGAAGTGGATCGGCCGACGGCTCGCGTACCAGATCACGACGGGATCCATGTCGGCGAGGTGATTGCTGAGGATCAGCAGGCCGCCGGACTTGGGCACCCGGTAGCGCCCGATCACTCGAATCGGCCCGAGAACGAACATCAGCGGCCATAGAAGCCCGACCACCAATGGATGGCAGTGCCTGAGGAACCAGCCATGGCGCTCCTTGGGTTCAAGGCTAGCATCCACGTTCGATCACCATACCAATGGCCTTCGGATAAGCCTCGTGCTCCAACTCTGCGACCCGTGCTGCCAACGTATCCACGGTGTCGCCAGGCAGGACCGGGCAACGAAGCTGCAGCACGATCTCCCCTTCGTCGTATCGTTCGTCGACGAGGTGGACGGTGCAACCGCTTTCCAGGTCACCCGATTTCAAGACGGCATCATGGACATGGCGACCAAACATCCCCTTTCCACCAAACCGAGGCAACAGCGCAGGGTGAATGTTGAGAACACGTCGCGGAAAGCGCTCGAGCACTGCTGCCGGGACTAGGCGCAGAAAACCGGCGAGACAAATGAGGTCCCATTGGTCACGGTCTGCCATCTCCAGAACTCGGTCCGCGTAGTCTTGAGCCGAGGGATCCAAGACCGTGACGGGGAGACCCAATGCGGAGGCTGTGGCGAGGGCAGGCGCCGACTCGGCTGGGGCGACGACCCGCGCCACGACCGCCGGAATCGATCCGCGAGCGCAGGCCTCGGCAATGGCTTTCATGTTCGACCCCTTCGATCGCGGGCCGACGAAAATGGCAAGTCGGGCCGGAGAGTGCACGGGCTCGGGTTTTACCCCTTTAGATGAAGGGCGGGGGAGACGATCGGACCGGAGTGTGTTGGCGGACCGACCGGAGAGTGTCTCCCCCCTCGGAGTGCGTCACGGTTCCAGTATCCCTTGTCTAAATCGACCCGACCGTGACGCCGGTCACAACTAAGCCGTGATCCAGGTCACATATCTACGTTTGCCTGTTGCGAAGATGCCCAGGAAGGTCGCCGACGATGATGGTCTGGCTCTCCTCGTCCCAAAAATAGTAGATACGCAGGCAGTTGAACGCGTCATGGTCGTTTCCCTTTGCGAGGTGCCGCTCCAGCTTGCGCTTCCTATCGGAGTGAGTGGGGAAGCGAACGTAGTATTCGTCGCCTTGCTCGCCCGCGCGCGTATCCGTGATCGCGCCCCGGTCCTCGACCCTGATCGCGCCCAGGCGCTCGTCGAATCGTTGCTTGCCGCCAGGCAGTCCCGCAAGGTAATCCCTGCCCTCGTGGGCGAGGATCTTGAGGCATTCGGCGACGAGTTCCACGCTCTTGAATCGGGCGTCCTTGAGAGATCGTACGGCTCGTGGAAGCAGGGTAAGGCGTCCGGGAAACTCGCTGGCGCACCAGTCCTCGACTTCGGCGTAACCCGTCGGGTTCGGTCTTACTGCGGCGATGCCTCGTTCCTTGATCGTCGCCAGGTACTTCTCGTTGAGCGCAAGGAGGCTCGCCTTCTGGTTCCGTTCGGCCTCGAGTTCCTCTTCGGCGATCTCGAGGTCGACCCGCAAGGCTTCTGCCCTACCGGAAAGGACGTCGAGTTCGCGCCGCAGCGATTCGATTTCCTCGAGGGCCAGGGGCAAAAGCTCGGCGTTTGCCGCCGCCTCGCGTCGGTTCTCGATGTCCCTGCGGGCGATTTCGTCGAAGGAAAGGCCTTCAGAAAGCGGATGCCGATTGTCGCAAAGATCACGAACGCACTGTTCGACCAAGAATAGCCGTACCGCTTCTTCCCCGATTTTTCCGGCCCGTTGCCAGTCTCGGATTCGATCAGGCATCAAGAGCGGGTGCCGTCGCGGCTCGTCGTTCGTGAAGTCCAGGTCGGGCTTGTACGTTCGTACCGCTCCTCCGAAGACGCTCCATTCCTTGCCGATGAGTTCCCTCAGTTCGTAGGTCTGTTCGCGGCTCAGCGTCGCCGGCCATGCAATGCCGAGCAGTTGCTTGCCGAACTCGGTCTGGTCGAGCACATGGGTGAAAACCGCGGCCGGATCTTCTGCGGGTGTCAGGACGACGACCGAACGCCGCCGATCGGGATCTGCGAGCAGTCGAACGAGTTGAGCTGCGGTCAGTGAGGGAACCTTATCGGTGATCGGGAGAAGGCTCCTCAGCTTGAAGCTTCGAACGAGTCGCGGAATGAGTTCGGGCCGATCATATTGGACGTCGAACTCGACCCCTCGCCGGGTTGCGACGAACATCTGCATCCCCATCCGCACCGTGCCGGCGGTTTCGATCAGAACGACCTCGGCGGTCCACGTGCGGCCGGCGACCGCAGGGGAGTCTCCCCGATTGCGGTCGGCATAGCGCAGCCGACCCGCCCAGAACCCTTTCTCGATGCCGCCGATGGTCGTCAGCGTTTGAAGGCCCTGTTGGTCGACGAGGTCCGACCGTAACTCGTACATTGCATCGGTCAGGTATCCGGGCACTTTCTCGTCGAACCAAGCGAGCACCTCGCGCGCGGCCTCGGCCAGCAATCCCTTGACGCCACGCGCGCCCTGCTGGCGCTCGACCACGGCATCGAGAAGGTACGTGCGCCGAACCGCAGGGATATCCGAACCGCCGGGCGGAATCAGTCCGGACGGTCGGGCGCTCGTATTGTGGGGGGTATCGGACCTCATGTGTCAGCGATTCGGCGATTGCCGTCCACTGACGAGGATACACCGCGGCTAAGGATCTAGGTGCCACTCGTGCGGCTCACCTTCACTTGCTTGGCCCCCGGTGGCATAGGCGAGGACCCCTACTCTGCTTGCTCCTGCTCTCAGCAGTTCACGGCCGCATTCGAAGGCGGTGAACCCGCTGGTCGTGACATCGTCGACCAGGAGCACCGCAAGACCCTCGACGGCGGGCTCCGCCGAGAATGCGCCGCGGACGTTCGTCCGACGGCGGTCGATGTCGAGCCCTGCTTGTGGCCTCGTGCGTCGGATCCGGCGGAGAAGGTCCGTTCGCACATCGGCTTCGATCCTGGAGCAGAGAACTTCGGCCTGATTAAAGCCGCGCTCGATCCGGCGAAGGGGATGAATGGGGACCGGGACGACCACATCGCAGGGCGTGAGAGGAAGACGCGCGAACGCTGCCGCCATGTCCAGGGCCATCGGCTCGAAGAGAAACGGGTTTGGCAGATACTTGAGGTGGCGAACGGCAGCGGCGGCGCGGCCGTGGTACCGGAACGCAGCGGCTCGAAACAGGAGGGGGAGCCCCGATCCAAACCACTCGAAGCTAGGGTCGGCGGGCTCGAATTCGGCCCGGCAGGTCGGGCACAGGCCGGTCTCAGAGAGGAGGCCGCAGGTGCCGCAGCGCGTCGGATGGGCGATCTCGCCGATGAGCCGGACAGCCGTTTGGATGAAACGGAGCTCCACGTCAGGGGCAGAAGACGATCTGCTGCTTGGCCTTCTCGTGGGCAGGATTCTGACGGAGCAGTTCTTTGAACTCGGCGCAGGCCTCATCGGTCATCCCGAGCATCATCATCGTCATGGCGAGGTCGTAGCGCGCACTCTGGTGTCCAGGGTTCTTGTCGACAATGGCTTGAAGCGTCGCAAGGGAGCCATCGAAGTCACCTTCGAAGCCTTGGATGAGGCCGATTTGCCACTGTGCGTCCGTATGGGCGGGATTCGCCGCGAGCACCTCTTGGAGGAACTCCCTAGCCTGGCGATACTGCCCATTGCATCGAGCCTCAAATCCCCTCTGATACAACTCGTCGACATTCATCCGTAAAGGACCCTGCAAGCAGTCTGGAGAGTATAGCATAGGCGTTTTAACCTAGCGCGCAACGGCCCCGCGCCCTGCCGCGCCGAGTTTCGGTGGCCGGAACAGCCAATACAGCACGGTACCGATCAGCGCCAGTGCCACGATGATCGAGATCAGGAGAGCTCCGCTGCCGACGACTGGCGCAACCGCCGCGACCCCGACAAAGAGAAGGGCGATCAGAGCCCACCCGATGACGAGCTTGCCGATGAACGTGCCGCGCACGTCCATCTTCCGCGCTAGTTCGAGCAGGTAGGGCCCTTGGCAGCCGCCACAGGCGAGTAAGCCGGGCTCGTTCGAGTGACCGCACCGGGGGCAAGCGACCGGTCGGAAAGCGTCGGGGTCGTTGAGAGTGCGCCGCCACTGCTTGGCTTCGAACTCCGCCCCCCGGAACACGTCTCGCAGCGAGCGATTCTGGACGTCGTCCTTGACGGTCGAAAGCGCCGCCAAGGTCGTCTCGACGATGGCTATCCCGTGTCCTGGAAGGCCGAGTCCGTAGACCACGCGAGCAATCTCGAACCGGACCGCGAAGTTGTCCGGACGCTCGGCGGCGGTGCGAAAAAGCTTGTCTAGCGAGTCGACGTCGATCTCGCGCAAAGCGAGGTTTTCGAGTTGCGTCTCGGCGAAGGGGAAGAAGGCCATTAGCCCGGCGAGGACGGCAAACGCGGCGATGCCGACCGCCATGCTTTTCGACCAGATCGTCAAAGCGAATATCCCTAGGAGGACGGCAAGTGCAACAATCCCCGGGATCGCTGTTAGCTCCCCCATCACCATCATCCCGATCACTTTCAGCACCGCGAATCCGACGATGAGGATGGTCAGCAGCGTAACCATCAACGATACGCTCATCCCGACGAAGTCCGCAAGGAGGTCGACAATGACCATGCCCCATTATCCCCGTCTGGATGGGTCAAACTGCACCCATGGCGCAAACGCACGAGTATCCGGTCTCCGTGAACTGGCAAGGCGGCTACCTGGGAAGCGGCAAAGGGCGAGCCGCGCACAGTGGGCACGAGTTCCCGCTGGCGGTGCCTCCCGAGTTCAAGGGATCAGGACAGGGCACGAATCCGGAAGAACTGCTGACCGCCGCCATAGCGGGCTGCTACTCGATTACCTTCGGCATCATCGCTGAGAATCGCAAGCTCCCGGTAGTCAAGATGGAGACCTCGGCGGTCGGCGAGGTGGAGCAGAACGGCGCGCAGTTCACCTACAAGGCGATCGTGCTGAGACCGAAAATCACGCTCGCCGGTGACGCGAGCGATGATCAACTGACGATGGCGGAAGACATGGCTCACAAGGCCGACGCCTATTGCATCGTTACCAACGCCGTACGCGGGAAGGTCGAGATTCGGGTGGAGCCCGAGGTGATGCGGGAGTAGGAAGCGAATGAGCGAACGAACCAAGCTGGTTGCCGGGAACTGGAAGATGAACCTGACCGCTACCCAAGCGGCGGCCACCCTCGAGACGTTTGCCAAGGCGGTCTCTTCGCGTTCGGACGTCGACATCGTCGTGTGTCCAAGCTACCTGGCGATCCCCAAGGTTCGAGAACTGCTGCGCAGTCGCCCGATCCACCTCGGGGCGCAGGACGTTTTTTGGGAGGACTCCGGGGCCTTCACCGGCAAGGTCAGTGCGGCGATGCTCGCTGACGCGGGCGTCGATTACTGCATCGTGGGCCACAGCGAAACGAGAGGGAGGTTCGGGAAGGTAGAAACGCCCGCTTCGACCCTCGGCTACTTCGCCGAGTCAGACGAGACGGTCAACCTCAAGATCGGACGGCTCCTCTACCATGGCATCAACCCCATTCTCTGCGTCGGCGAGACGCTCGCCGAGCGTGAACAGGGCGTAACCGATGCGGTGATCGAGGCCCAGATCCGAGCTGGGCTCGCCGGGTTCGATGCCAGTGAACTCTACTTTTCGGCCATCGCTTACGAACCGGTTTGGGCCATCGGAACAGGGCAGACCTGCGAGCCGGCAGAGGCCTCACGCATTTGCGGGCTCATTCGGAACAGTCTCGCTTCTCTGCTCGACGAAGACGTCGCCGACCAGGTTCGCATTCTGTATGGCGGGAGCGTCAAGGCCACCAATTCTGCCGATCTGTTTCACCAGCCGGACATCGACGGTGGCCTAATCGGCGGGGCGAGCCTCGATCCTCAGGAGTTCGCCCGGATCGTGATGAGTGCGGGGTAGCCCGCGGATTGTTCGTGCCGCTGGATGACGGCTGTGATCCGGGGGCGAGAGCCATCCCCCGGCTACCATTCCATCCCCGTTCGTGTGCTTGTGCCGCGAATCTTCAAACGAAAACAGCCGATGGCAAAGCCATCGGCTGGATTCGAGTCTGTTTTTTCGGCGTCCTTCGACGTCCGGGTTTTAGGCCTTGCGGCGGCGGCGAGCAGCGAGCGCGCCGAGACCGGCGGCGAGAGCGAGCATGGTGCCCGGCTCAGGCGTGAGTCGGAGCTGGCTCTTGTCTCTCCAGGTGGAACCCGGTCGGTGAGCGGTCGCGCCGTTCAGCAGGGCAGAAGTTCCCGAGGAACCGCTACCGGCATCGTAGATGAAGATGTCATAGAACGCAGACTGTCCGATGAATCCATTCTCCTTGATGTGAATGGCGTAGAGAGCCCAAGATGCGCCCGGCGCGAGGACTTGGGTGGTACCCGGAGCCATGTCGATCGGGGTGTTGTGGCCCCAAGGACGAGGATCGGTCGCACCACCGCCACTGGGATTTCGGCCACCGCGCATATCAGCGGCGAACGCGCCGGTGAACCACTGAACGTGGTGAGCCGCGCGTCGCTCGATGTTAGACGCAGAGTTCGGGTTACCCGGATCGAAAACCGTCACGCCCGGCGTCGCCGTCGGAACGGCGGCAGTACCGGCGCTCGTCGAGGTTCCGACACCGACCATGGCGACACCCGAGTTGATCGTGATGGGCGCCGTGCTCTTATTCTCGACGCAGACGTCGTACCACTTGTCGCCGCCCGGTGTCAGGACGTCGGTCAGAAGGCGCGTGTTGTCTCCGCCGTAGTCAGAGAAATAGAAGTTGATGTTCTGCGCATTGGCAGCGACAGAAGCGATGGCGAGAACCGCGAACGCAGAACTTCGTAGCGAGAATCTCATGTATTTTCCCCTCCAATCAGGTTGTTTTATACGTAGTATGAGACCTGGCCTTCCCACCTTTCAGAACCGTACCAGACTCGAATCTACGAACGTCATTATAGCGCAGGTCGTGCCATTTTGCAACGCGGCATCCCAATTTCGGGAAAAAAACGGGGGCGGCAGCGGCGCTTGAATTCGAAATCTCGGCTTCGAGCCTGGCTCAAACGGTGAAACCTAGTAATCTTCTCAGCAAGGATTCGAGGCTAGGCTAGGAAGCGCTCGAACCAAGTTTGGTTGGCACCCACCATGGCCGAGTGCCAATCGTGGCCCGCGTCGAGGGGCAAGAGTTCCTTGATCCCCGGAAGCGCTTGGTAAACAGCCTCGACCGCCTCGGGCCGGACGGCCGGATCCTTGAGTCCCAGCGACAGGTGCGTCGGCTTGGCGCATCGGGTCGCCTGGTTCATCGTGTCGAAGTAAGCCAGAGTGTGCCAGACCTTCTCCGGGCCGAGCGGCTCGGTCTCCATGAAGTCCACCACCTCCTTGAGCGGGTACCGATGGGCGTTGCGGCCCAGGGCGAACTTCATCGCACTAAGAAAAGGAAGGTCGGCGCAGACCGCCCGGACCAGTCCGCACCAGGCTCCAAGCCAGATCGCGAGGCCCCCGCCCTGGCTCAGCCCCATAGCCCCGATGCGGTCTTCGTCGACCTCGACTTGGGCCATCAGGACCCGCGTTGCGACCACGGAATCCTGAAACATCCGGCGGAACACCCACGTGGTCGGATCGCCGATCCCCTGAGCGAAGTAGCCGCGTGCCGGCTGGTACTTCTCCTGATGGAAGGCGTCGTGACCATGGAGGTTCAGGCTGAGGCTCGCGAATCCCGGTCGGGTGCCGTATTCGTTCGGCAAGAGGGACTCCCGGCCATAGGGCGGCAGCCATACGAAGCCGGGAAGTCGGCGGCCACCCTCCGGATAGGCAAGCCAGCCGTGAACGATCCTGCCGCCCATGCCTCTAAAGTCGATCGTCTCGACGACGAAGCCCTCGAGCTCGAAGTCGTTTCGGTTCGAGCGGCGGTAATCGAGGGGAATCGCTTCGGCTTCGGCGGTCGTCTCGAGCCAGAACTGTTCGAAGTCGTCGGGAAGATAAGGCTCGAACGGACTCATGCGCCGACAGAGCGCTGGAGAGCCTCGACGTGAAGGCCGGTCGTCATCAGCCAAGCGGTCGCTCGCTGAATCTCCTCGACCGGGCCTTCGAGCCGAATCTGCACCCAGCCGAAATCGGTATCGACGTTCGCCTTGAGAATCGTGACCTTGACGTTGAACTCCCGAGCGATCCGCCACAGCCAGGGCTCGTCCACCGCTTCGCGGCGTGCCGTCAAGTTGATGTCGACTTCAGCCATCGCGCCGAAGTGTACCGCTCCGTTCCCAGGCGATTCTCAGCCCGTCGAGCGTCAAGTTCGGTTCGTACCGTTCGATCTGGTCGCAAAGCCCGACGAAGATGCCGCCGAGGCCCCCCGTGGACAGAACTCGAGCCCCCCCGAGTTCGGACGAGATCCGTGAGGCGAGGGCGTCGATCGCTCCGGCGTAGCCGAGCATCACCCCCGACTGAATCGAGGCCACCGTACTGGTGCCAATCGCGCGCTCCGGCGCGACGAGGGGTATCTGCGGCAGTTTGGCGGTCCGTGTGAAGAGCGCCTCCATCGAGACGGTCGGGCCCGGCAGGATCGCTCCCCCGACGTAGACTCCATCTCGCGAGACGGCATCGAACGTCGTAGCCGTGCCGAAGTCCACCACTACGAGGGGAGGCTCGATCAGGGCGAGCGCGGCCAGGGCGTTGGCGATTCGGTCGGCTCCCACCGCGTGGGGCGGATCGTATTCGACCGGAAGGCCGACTTGGTCGCCGGCGGTCAAGAAGAAAGAGGGCGCATGCAGCCACTTTTCGCAGAGCCTTTGCAGGTCATGGTCCATGCGCGGGACGACGCTCGCCACCGCGACTCCCGAAGCGCGAAAAGGAACTCCGGCAAGGTCGGCGAACCCTTTAAGCTTCACCGCAAGCTCGTCCTCGGTCTCTGCCGAGTTGGTCCCGAATCGCCAAACGGCGACCCAGCGCCCATCCCACACCCCCACGACGGTGTTCGTGTTGCCGACGTCGATCGCCCACAGCATGGGCCGGATTATGAGCCCCGCGCCCATCGGCGAAATGCCGCTTCGGCGACGAAGCATGCGGGCACCAGGACGGCCATCGTGATCAAGGCCTGAGGAGCGACGCGCGACACATAGACCGAGAGGACACCAAACATTGCCAGACAGACCACGACGGCGCAAACGAGTAGCCAGCGCTTCGCCCCCGTCTGAGAAGCGATGCGCAGATGGCCCGCGTTGACCGCTGCATAGATCAAGAGGAAGGCCGCGCTGCCCATCATCGCGACGCTGGCGAGATCGAAAAGGAGGATGAAGACCACGACGATCCCTGCGGTCCATAACAGGCCGTTCGTGCCCTGCAGAAACCGTCGCTTGCCGAGCGAAGCCGGCAACTCGCGATCCTGCGCCACGAGGGTGGCGTCGTTCGACGCCCCGAAGAGGGTCGCGTTGATCGCCGACGCCGTGGAAAAGAGGGCGGCGATGGCGATAAGCTTGAACCCGAGTTGTCCTAGGAACGGCTTGGCAGCTTCAGCGAGGGCATGATCCCGGGCTGCGGCGATTTGGGCGATCGTGAGGTTGCCGATGACCGCCACCGAGACCGCGACGTAGATCACCGCGACGGCAAAGACGCTGAGATACAGCGCCTTCGGCAACATCTTCTGAGGATCGCTCATGTTGGCGGCGGCGTTCGTCACGAGGCCGAAGCCTTCGTAGCCGATGAACAGCACTCCCGCCCCGAACAAGACGCTTTCGAAGGCCGGCCACGTGGAGACTGCCAGGCGTTCGGGCTGGACGAACATCAAGCCGCCGATCGCGAAGAGTACCAGGAAGGCGAGCTTGATCGCGACGATGATCGACTCCCAGCGTCCGACCGACCCCGCACCGAGCATGTTGACGCCGGTGAACAGGAGCACCACCCCAATGGCGAATCCCTTGAGCATGGTCGATGTGGGATCGGTGGTGAAGAAAGTCGCTAGGTACGCCGCAAAGCCGTGAGCGTAAAGGGCGAGGCTGATCAAGTAACCGATCCACATGAAGAGGTTAATGCCGCCGCTCAGAACACCGATTCCGAAGCTGCGGACGAGGAACTCGACCGCCCCGCCGGAACTGGGGAACTTTGCTCCCAGCTTTGCATAGGAGTAGGTCGAGAACCAGGCCACGAAACCTCCGATGAGGAACGCCAAGGGCATTGCCGAACCGGCCGCTTGGGCGACGACGCCGAGAATCGAGAAAATTCCGGCCCCGATCATTCCCCCGATCCCGATGCTGACCGCGCCGAACAACCCGATGCGCTGACTTCGCTCGGCCGAAGGGGCTGCACTCATAGGCGCCACTATACTTTCCGGGTTCGACGCAAAGGTCCCGACGCGAATAGGACCTTCTTGGAAACGTTGGGGAACCCCGAGCGTCCTACAGTGTGATATCCATGCTAAGGAGCACGGTGAGGTTGAATACAGGGATGCCGGGTCGCACCATGTCATCGCCCTACGTGATCGACGGCGATTCGGATGAAGCGCTGGTCGACCGCGCTCGTCGCGGCGATTTCGTCGCCTTCGAAAAGCTGTTCGAAAGGCACCGCGCGATGGTCTACCGCTACGCCTACCAAATGGCGCCCCGTCGCGACGACGCCGAAGACGTCGTCCAGGAGGTCTTTGTCCGGGCCTACCAGAACCTTCATCGGTACCGGGACGAAGCGAAGTTCACGACCTGGCTGCTCCGAATCGCAACGAATTTGGGCACCGACCGTGCCCGCATGGCCCAGCGCAGACAGAATCTCGAGCAACAGGAAGCTGCCGGCGCCCTGACGTGGATGACCGAAGGGGTGACCGAGGATCCGGTTCACAACTTGGAGTCCGACCGGCGCGTGGCGGCCTTACGAAAGGCCCTCGCCGCGCTTCCGGTCCACCATCGAAACGTAATCGTCCTTCGGGACCTGGAAGAAAGAGAGTATCCCGAAATCGCAGAGATCCTCGGCTGTACGATCGGCGGCGCGAAACTTCGCGTCCTCCGCGCTCGCCGCGCCCTGAGAGATCGAGTGGCCCCCCTCCTCGAGGAGGATGCACGATGAAAGACAAGAGAAAGGACCTATTGATCGCATATGCCTTCGGCGACTTGACCGAAGAAGAAATGGCAGCGTTCGAGGCGAACGATGCCGAAAGAGCCGAATTGGATCGGCTCGCCCGCCTTCGCGGGGATTTGAAGCACCTTAACAGCGTTCCCGAGTGCCAGCTTTCGGTCGAGCGTGTCCGCGACGCGATTCTCCAACGCGAAATCCGACAGCGACGGGATTGGAAGCCGTGGATCGTGGCGATGCCCGCGGCAGCCGCGCTAGCATTGCTGGCGTTCTTCGCAACTCGACCGGGAGATGCCCCGGTTGCTCCCAATGCCAATCCGATCGTCGTTGAGTCCGCCGAGCAGAAGCCGTTCGTGGTCCGGTCCGAGCCCGACCTCGTCACCTCGCCGCCAATCACCGACGCCGATGTCGTCCAACTCGTCGGCATCACGCTCTCCGCGTTGGGAGCGCGCCCAGTGTCGACCGACGAGCCCGTTCGGGTGGCCAGCCTCGAACGAAAGAGCCCGACCGTCCCGCGACGGAGGACCACGCCGACTGCTGTCGCGATCCGGTCCGAATCCAAGAAGGAATCCACTCACGATCGAACCACGCCCGTCGCGGCGCCCACGACACAACCCCAGCCCATCGAGCCGATCGTCATGATCAGCAACGATGAGGACAAGACGACCGGGGCTCGCCGAGCCAATGAGGTAGAAACGTCAAACGATGTTGTTATCGGCGGTTAGCTTAGGACTGGTTCTGGCGGGCGACCCCGTTCAACTCTCTCCCGAAGAGCAGAGGGCTTGGGATCGCATCGGCCAATCTTGCGTCGTTCTCCAGTCCGGAGGATTCCCGACGGGAACCGCCATCCTTCTCGATCGATCGGGCCACTTCATGGCGCATCGAAGCGTCGTTCTCTCCGACCGCGTCGAAGCAACGCTTCGAAGCGGCAAGAAGGTCTCTCTCCGACTGATCTTCACCGACGAGCCGACCCAGCTGAGCCTGCTCGCCGCGGATAAGTGGGATGAGCCCGGAATGGCCCCCGTGACGGTCACCGACGGCGCCGGCCTGGTCGGTCGCCCAATGCTCGCCGCGCTGCCGACTGGCCCCGTACGGGGCGAATTCGTCTCGACGGATCGAGTGGGCGTCGTGCAGCCTTCGAAGCGGTACGTTCCCCTCTCCGAGATTCGCTTCGAGACGCCGGGCCAGCGATTTGGGGGCGCAATGGTTTTTGGCTTCGACGGCCGCCTAGCGGGCGTCCTCAGCGCCACACTCAAGGAAACGTCCGGGGAAGCCGACCTTTCGATCGGCCGGCCGCTCACTGCGGGCACCATCGATGACATTGCGCGTGCGCAGGCCAGCCGGTTCGGGCCGAGTTCGATGACGGTAGGCTATTCGCTTGGACCTGAAATACTTATTCGGGTCGTCGAGGGCTTTCGCTCGCCGTCCCAACGACCGATCCACCCTTCGATCGGCTGTTTCTTCAAGGACATTCTTGGTGTAGGGATTCAGATCGAAGTGGTGATGCCGAATTCGCCGGCAGCCGTCGGCGGTATGCAGGTGGGTGACGTCATCGTCAAAGCCGGCGATCAGACTATCAACACTTCGCAGGACTTGGCGGTCTTTCTATTCCGGCAGAAGCCCGGAACGTCCATCACGCTCTTGGCAAGACGAAACGGAATGGGGATCACCCTGCCGATCGTGGTCGGCCGAGCCGATTAGGCGACGGGGTCTGCCGGCTTCGAAGTCACGTCGGTCTCTTCCTTCGACTCCTCGATGGCCTTGTTGAGCGTTTTCTTTCCCTCGTCGAGACCTTTCTGAAGCTCGCCGACGCCTCGGCCCACACCGCGCATCAACTCGGGGATCTTTTTCGCCCCGAACAAAAGCACCACGATCACGAGAATGACGACCAGTTCTTGGGTGCCCAAGCCCAACGCGAGGGGCGCGGCGAGGCTCTTCATTTCGACGATGCTCATGCTGGCTCCAGTATAGACGGATTGCTCCGCTATCCTATTCAGACGCCGGGCGTCGCCGGGCGTTCGCTACTCCGTTTCGTCGACCTCGGCGATGTCGTCGTGATGACGGCAGTCGGTTCGCCAAGCCCTCAGGCGCTCTTGGTCGAGCCGCTCGAGGGGAGCCTTTCCGTCCGGATCGACGCAGTCGTCGCGAGGAGCGGCGTTTGGTGTCGGGTGTTCGCTTTCTCTCATAGGCAATGTCCAAGTGATGGATGCCATATCCGCGGAGAATGTCGCGGAAACTCCTCCCATTGCGCGAAAAGAGGCAACGGCTATCTCGGTGATCGAGGGCTGAATCACGCAAATCGCTTGGTGCGTGCCGGCTTCGGCAACGGCATAAGGAAGATGGCGGCACAAGACGGCAGAAGCGGAGGCTTCGAATGAGAATCGAACGCATCGATTACGCCGCGCGTGCTCGAGATCGGCTGGAAAGCGCCCTAAGGAAGGTCGGACCTGATCCGCCCGAACCCAACAGTGCCCAGCAGCGCCGAGCGATTGCCCAACAGGCATTTCTAATGGCGCGTCAGGCGGTCGAGAAACGCCAAAGCCAGCCCGCGGCCGATAACCGCCCGGCACCGGCATCGACCGAGCGAGACCGTGAGGAACACCGAGCGGACCGCGAACGGAAAGAAAGCCAACGCTCAGGCTGGCGCAACCGCCGGGGCGCGGGGCTAGACATCGTCGTCTAGAGCCCGTCCCGGCTCCGATCCCCTCGCGTCGGTCAGAATCGGACCGATGAAGGTCGATTGGGACAAAGCCCTCCGCAGCAGGGTGCTCCTCATTTTCGGCGAAGAGGATGCGCTTCGACGCAAGGCACTCGAAGAACTCTTCACGCGAGCCGAATTGGGGTCCGACGACTTTAACTTCGAGATTCTCACCGCGGGTGATGGACGCGCGCCCCAAGACTGGCTAGCAGCGGTTTCCACGACGCCCTTCCTCGGCGACCGTCGCACGGTCGTCGTGCGGCATCTACTTCGGATCGATACTCCCAAGGAGGCTGGCGTTGCCTCGGGCGCGCTGACGAGTCTTCCCGAGTCGGCGCGGCTCGTGCTCGTCGGCGACGACGAGGGCGGGGACGAACGAAAGCGCGAGCGAATGGCCCGTATCGCGACCGCGTGGGAGAAGTTCGTCTCCGACGAGAAGGGCCTGGTCATTCGGTGCACCGTCGATCCCAAGCAGACCGCCGCTCTGCTGGTAGCGGAAGCCAAGATGCACGGTAAGGCTCTTTCGTCGGGAGGGGCGACTCTTCTGGCCGAGTATGTTGGCGGCAGCTACAGCCGCGGAATCGAGGAACTCGAGAAGTTGGCCTTCTTCGTGGGCGAAAGGGAGGCAATCAGGGAAGCCGACATCCGCCAGGTCGTCACGCCCTCCCGGGAGTGGAACGTCTTCTCGATGATCGACGCGGCCGTGGCGGGCAACACCGGCGCCGCCTTGCGCCAGCTTCATCTTATGCTTGAGGGAGCGGGAAGGCCGGACGAGGCGATCCCTCAGAGGATTCTCCCGCTTCTCTCTCGCCAGTTCCGCCTCATCTGGCAGGCCCGTCTCTGCGTTGAGGAGGGGACCAATCCAACGAATGCGTCCGAGAGCGTTCGCGCTCTCTTCCCCTCGCGGCCGAACCTTGCGAAGGAGACCTACGCCCAGGGCCGGGCGATGACGGCCGCGAGGCGTCTTTCGCTGGACCAGATTCGGGTCTGCATGCAAGCCTTGGCCGACGCCGACGCCCGACTGAAAGGCGCGCTGACTGGGTTCTCGGCGACGGAAACCCTCGAACGGCTGCTCCTCCAGATCGTCGACGCCGTCCAGCCTCGGGCCGCCTAGATGCCAAAGATCAGCATCATTGTCGTGTCCTACGAGACTCGCGACCTTCTCCGTGAGTGCCTGGCGAGCCTGGGGGACGCGCATCAGGTCATCGTCGTCGACAATGCCTCGACCGACGGCTCCGCCGACATGGTCGCCGCTGAATTCCCTCATATGCAGCTACTTCGGATGCCGAGGAATGTCGGCTTCGGGGCAGGGAACAACCGCGGCATGGAATCCGCCCATGGCGACCTCGTGCTTCTGCTCAACAGCGACGCGCGAGCCGAACCCGGCTCGATCGAACAGTTGGCAGAAGTCTTCGGCGATGAGACCGTCGTGGCTGCCGGTGGACGGCTCCTGAACCCGGACGGCAGCGTCCAGCGCTCTTGTGCAGGGCCGCTCACGCTCTGGGCGCTCTTCTGCGAGCAGACGTATCTAGAGCGCCTTTTTCCCCGGTTCCGGCTGCTCAGCCCCTATTGGCTCACCGAACGATTGCCGGACGACCGTCCCAGCGATGTTGCCCAAGTCATGGGGGCCTGCCTCATGATGCGACCCGTCGAGCGCTTCGACGACCGGTTCTTCCTCTATTGCGAGGACACCGAGCTTTGCCGCCGTCTTTCTCGTCACGGGCGAATCCTCTATGTCCCGAACGCAGTCTTTCGCCACGAACTAGGCGGAAGCAGCCGCCAGGAGCGCTGGCGGGCGGTGGCACGATACAACCGGGGAAAGGAACTCTACTTCGCGATCCATCAGGGTCGGCCGACGGCCGTGATCGCTTTCCTCATGAACCGCCTCGGCGCACTGCTGCGGTTGGGCGTCTGGACGCTGGCAACGCTCCTGACGCTTTGTGCCTGGCGTAGTTCCCGCGCTCGTATGGCGCTCTTCGGGCGGGTGTTGTTCGCGCCCGTCGTGCCGGACCGCGCCCGATAGTTTCGCTGTCCCCGGCGATTCTGCCAAGATGGAGTCGGAGGGATGGAGTAATGCGAGGATTGTTCGGAGCGACGCTGTTGCTCGCCATCGTCCTGATGGGGGGATGCGGGCCGAAAGACGAAGCCAAGACAACAGGGAGCGAAGCCGGCACGCCCGAGAAGGCGGCCAAACCACTGGTCGTCTTCGCCCAGGCGAACAGCCAGGACCCTTGGCGGCAAGTCTTCGATCGCGACACTAAGGACGCCGCGGCCAAGCATGAAGGCGACTTCGATTTCGAAATGCAAGAAGCCGGGGGCGACAGCGTGCGCCAAATCGGCCAGATCGAGACTTTCATCGTCAAGAAGCCCAAAGTGCTGCTCGTGAGCGCCAACGACGAATCAGTGCAGTCGGCGGTCGAGAAGGCGACCGACGCGGGTATCGCCGTAATCCTCCTCGATCGCAGCGTCCCGGGAGACAAATGGGCCGCATACGTCGGCGGGGACAATACCGAGATTGGGCGTCAGGCCGCCGCCTATATGGCAGAGAAGATGGGCGGCAAGGGAACCATTCTGATGATTCGCGGTATCGCGAGCGCCGCCCCTACCCGTGAGCGAGCGGGCGGATTCCTGGAGGAAATGAAGAAGCAGCCCGGAATCACGATCATCGAAGGCGACGACTGCGGCTACGAACGGCAAAAGGCGCAGACCTACATGGAGCGTTTTCTCCAGAGTGGTCGATCATTCGATGCCGTTTACGCCCACAACGACGAAATGGCGATCGGAGCCCTCATGGCGATGGAAGCCGCGCGAACCCCGAAGAAGCTCATCGTGGGAATCGACGCGTGCCAGAAGGAGGTCGTAGACTTGATCAAGCAGGGCAAGATCGCTGCAACCTTCAAGTACCCTCAGCCAGGACCGCCGGCGATCGAACTCGCCGCCGAGATCCTCAAGGGCAACCCGCCCAAGGAAAAGCGCCTGATCCTGCCGACCGAGATCGTGACCGTCGAGAACGCGGACGACTACCTCGCCGCCAACCCGAACCTCGCGCAGTAGCCGTTGTCCGAACTCTCCGTCCTCCGAGCCTTTTGCCAAGAGGGCGGCATTCCTCTCGACGAAGAGAGGGAAGCCGCTTTCGTCGCCTTCCGTGAAGCGCTCTACAGGACTAACTCGGTGATGAACCTGACGCGAGTCCCGTTCGAGGGATGCGAGCTCCGACACTTCGTCGACTCGCTGCTCATCGCCTCGCTGATACCGCGAGGCGCACGCGTCGTCGACGTGGGAACCGGCCCCGGATTCCCGGCTTGGCCGCTGGCCCGCGCACGACCCGACCTCACGATTACCGCGGTCGACTCGAGCAACAAGATGCTCGGGTTCCTGCGGCGGCATCCGCTGCCTAATCTCGAAGTTGTCCTGGCTCGCGCCGAGGACTGGGGAGTGCGAGACGCGTTCGACGTTGGAACTGGTCGAGCGCTTGCTCCACTGCAGATCCAGTTGGAACTGATCGCTCCGCTTGTCGTCGTCGGCGGGGCGGTGATTCCGTTCAGGACGGTCGCCGAGGAGGAGGCGATCTCTTCCTTTCCGGGCCACATGCTTGGCCTCACCTTGGAGTCCGTCGTGCGCCGGGCGTTGCCCGGCGAGGAGATCGTTCGGCTCTTTCCGGTTTTCCGCAAGGTTTCCTCCACGCCCCCCAAGTACCCGCGAACGTGGGCGCAGATACGGGCAAGACCGCTCGGTACAATGCCCGCATGACGTTCAGAGTCCTTCTTGCCGCACCATTCGCTCTAAGCGTGCTTTTCGCCAGCGCACAGAGCCCGAAAATGATCGACCGAATCGTCGATGAGGGCAGAGATCATAGCCAAGTTGTTTCCCTGCTCCGACACTTGACCAAGAACATCGGTCCTCGCACTACCGGCACGCCCGAACTCGACCGAGCCCAGTCCTTCGTGATGAACAAGCTGATCGAATGGGGCTGCTCGAACGTCCGGCTCGAGAAGTTCGGGGAGTTCGATGTTCGCTTCCGGCGAGGCGGCAGGGCGTCGGCTAGGATGTTCATTGGACCTGCGCCGGCGGAGTGGTACAACCTGCGTTGGACCGAACGTCCCAGTGTCGGACCGGTCAGCGCCTGGTTCTCGGAGGCGCTGAAGCGCAGCGAATTCCGTGCGCCCGGGCTCGGGAAAGCAGACCTTCGACCCACGAGCGAGGCGCCGAAGGATCTGCGTCGGTGGCTGCCTTGGCAGAAAGACATCCAGTTCTCGACCCCGAACTGGTCGCCCGGAACCGACGGCCCGGTTCGCGGACAGGCGATTCTCGAGCCGCTGTCGTCCGCCGAACTTGAAGCGGTCCGGAGCCGCCTGAAAGGCGCCTGGATCGTCATGCGCGATTCCCCTGGGATGAGGGGGCCCCGTCCCACTCAGTCGCCCCTGGCCTCGATGCTCGATGAAGCGGGAATTGCGGGCCGCGTCTACAATAGCGGCTCCGACCTTATCTGGACCCACGGCCAACCCGGAGACGCGAAGGCCGGGCAGCTTCCCACGCAGGTCCTGATCTCGATTTCACGCCCCGACTACAAGATCATCCGGCAACATCTCGCCGCCGGTAGCGACATCCAACTCGAGTTCGACATCGAGAACGTCTTCACACGCGGTCCGATGCCGCTGTTCAACGTGATGGGCGACATTGTCGGTACGGAAAGACCCGATGAGTACGTGATTCTCAGTGCGCACCTCGACAGCTGGAACGGTCCCGGGTCGGAAGGCGCGAGCGACAACGGCACCGGCACGATGGTCATGCTGGAAGCCATGCGAATCCTCCGCGCCTGCCAGGTTCGACCGAAGCGCACGATACGATTGGTACTTTGGGGTGGCGAGGAGCAGGGCCTGCTCGGCTCGCGAGCCTACGTCGAGAAGCACAAGGCGGAGCTCGATAAGATCAGCGCGGTTTTCAACGACGACGCCGGCTCGAACTATCAGGGCGGCCTTCGCATTCTCAAGGAATGGGACCCGTTCTTCGCCCCGCTAGCCGAAGCGATCAATCGGGCGTTCCCGGGCATGCCCTTTAAGCTCGAGTTTATGGAGAGTATGTCCCGCGGCGGTGGCGGCAGCGACCATGCCTCCTTCCTGCAGGTCGGCGTTCCCGGGCTGCACTGGTTCGAGACCGGACGCCAAGACTATCGCCATGTTTGGCACACGCAGAACGACACCTTCGAGAACGCGATCCCGGAGTATCTGGTCCAATCCGCCACGAATAGCGCGTTGGCCGCCTACCTTCTGTCGATGAACGACCGTCTGCTGCCTCGCCCCGCCCCCGCGCCCGCCTCCGGCACGCCACAATAGAGGTCGATGGCTCGCCTTCTCCTCATTGTTGCCGACTCGACCGAAGCCCGCCAAGCGGCGGGCTTCGGTCAGCGTCTGGGGCTGCCCTTCGATCTGTTGGTTCTGAGCGGCGAGCCTCCACTGGACCTCGGAGCCGAGACTGCGTTCGAAGCCGGTCTCCCTGAGTTGCCGGTGGCCGATGGCCTCGCCGAAGCTCTGGCCGGCGCCGCAGCAAACTACACCCACCTCGCAGCGGTGTCGTCCATGCGGTCGAAGGACGTCCTGGCTCGCCTTGCCGGCTTGATCGACGCGGCGATGGTCACCGACGCGATCGCGATCGAGTCGCCGACCCGCTTCGTTCGGCCGGTCGTGGCGGGCTCGATTTTGGCGACCGTCGATGTCCTTGCGATGCCAGTCGTCATCACTTTTCGCCCGTCCGGATTCGGTGAGCCCACGCTCGGCGGTCAGTCTGCGAGATCCACCCTGGCCCTTAGCCCCAGTCCGAAGTCGACGAGGGTTGCGGTCCGGGCCAAGTCCGGAGGCCGTCCGGATCTTTCCCAGGCGAAGGTCGTCGTATCCGGAGGTCGCCCCCTCAAGGACGCCGCGACCTTCGAACAGGTGATCGGCGGACTGGCCGACGCGCTCGGTGGAGCGGTGGGAGCCACCCGTGCCGCCGTCGATAGCGGGATCGCGCCGAATGAGCTTCAGGTAGGGCAAACGGGCAAGATCGTGGCGCCGGACCTCTACATAGCCGCCGGCATCTCCGGCTCGACCCAGCACATGGCGGGCATCAAAGACAGCAAGCTTATCGTCGCCATCAACAAGGATCCCGACGCTCCGATCTTCGAGAGCGCCGATCTCGGCTTGGTCGCCGACCTCTTCGAGGCGATTCCGGCCTTTCGAACCGAGATCGGCAGGTAGGCAGTTAGCCGAACGGCGGACGCTCGAGGATCTCGAACCGCAACTCGCCGACCGGTTTCTCCCCGGCAGTGAGGTCGAAACGGTAGATCCCCGGCCGGTCGATCAGGCGGTCGAAGTGAAGCTGGCGCGAAAAGTAGACGTAGGATGGCCCCAGGTCGGGCCTTCTGGCGAACGTGACCTCCAACTGATGCTCAAGGTGCACGCGACCGTCTTGGTCGATCATCCGAAGCACGAAGACGTAGGTGGCGTCGGTTTCATCGTAGTCGGCCTCGATCTCGAAGGCGATGAAGAACGGATCGAGTCGAGCCGGCATCGGACCGACTACGATGTGGCGGAAGATGCCGTGCAGCAAAGGCGCGCCCGAGTCAAGTCGTCCGGCCCACTGACAGAGTACGAAGAAGTTACAGTGCACTCTATGGGCCGCCGTCGATCTTCTTCGGCTTGGCGGCCTGCTCCTTCAGCCAAGGCTCCATCGCTTTGCCGATCGCCATTTGAGCAGAGCGCTGCTGGTGCGGCGTCTTCGGTCCCCCCGAAAGGACGGTGAAACCGGCGCTGACGAGGAGCGATGCCGCGGTTTCCCAGCCCTTCTCGACTCGGGTGCTATCGGCGTTGATGTCCTTACTATCGAGGATGACCTCGCCTTTGGCAACGTCGACGAGGACCATGCTGACCGTGCAGTCGGCCTTGGTCTTCGGGCCGAGAGCGACCCAAACGCTGCGCGTTCGCCACTTCGCTTTGCCAGCGCAGACGAGGTCGACCTTCATTTCTCGCCCGAGCGCCAAGAGATCCTTCGGGTCGGGGATGTCCGTTCCGAGGCGCTTTTGTAGCGACTCTTCCCAAACGGTCTTGGCCCGGACCTCGGGCACTACTTCGTAGTTGACCTTTTCGAAGAGGGCCTTCACCGTGTCTTGCGCCGTCTTGATGGCGGTGTCGGTGCCGTCGGTGAAGCTCCAAGGCAGGATAGCGACCTGCCGGACGGGCTTCGAAGTCGGTTGGGCATCGATGCCGCCTTGTGCGGAGGTGACGACGAGAGCGGTGCAGGCTAAGAGGGCGATCATAGTAACTCCTGGCACCGAATGATAGCCCATAGCCCGCAAGGGAACGCCCGGCTCGTGGGCCGGGCGACTCGGTAAGGGTTGCTCCCAACGGAGCTTCGTATTGCGATCGATTCCCTTGCTCGTGATCCCTGTGCGGGCAGCGTCGTCAGTTACGAGTGGCTGCCATGCGTGGCGTCGACGGGGCGACCTCCACCAATGCCTGGGGAGGCGCGAGGAGATAAACGTGCTCGCCGATCTCCTCCCATGTGCCTTCTTCGGCATAGTTGACGCCGCACATGAAGTCCTTGATCTTCTCTCGTAGAGCCGGATCGGCCGCCGTGATGTTCAGAATCTGCTGTTCACCCCGCTTGATGCCGTCGGCGGCGGCGACTGCGTCCTGAAAGGACACGATCTGTCGTCGCACGACGATACTGTAGCGATGGAGCGATTGGTAGCGCGGCGACTTCGGAACGACGTCCAGGTTCTCCTCGTCGATCGGCTCGCTGCGCGCGAAGAAGTTCTTTATTCGCGTGAATGCGCCCGGGCGCTCCACGACTTCTACATCATCCATGATTCCTGCGTTCCTCCAATCCCTGGATTAGGCACGGTCTCCGAAGATGGCGCTGCCGACCCGGATATGGGTCGCTCCCTCCTGGATCGCCTCGACGAAATCCCCACTCATGCCCATGCTCAGCACGTCTCCTCCGGGAACTTTGGCGAGCATCTCTCTAAGCTCCCTAAAGTATGGACGCATCTTGCTGGGCCCGAGCATCGGACCGATCGTCATCAAGCCTCGAAGCCGAACTCTTGAACAGTTTAGGCAGGCGAGGACGAATTCGTCAAGCCCAGAAGGGGAAATGCCCGACTTTTGCTCTTCCGAGGCCACGTTTATCTGGATCGCGCCGTCGACGATTCGGTCCTGTCGTCCGATCTCGTCGAGTTGGCTCTTCGACTCGAGCGTGTGGATGAAGTCGAACGTAGCCGCTGCGCGACGGGCCTTGTTAGACTGTAGTCTGCCGATGAAGTGCCATACGATGTCTTCTGGGAGACTGGCGATCTTGGGAGTGGCTTCCTGCAGCTTGCTTTCGCCGAAGTCTCGAAGTCCGAGCGAATAGGCATCTCCGATTCGCTCGACCGGGACACCCTTGGTCACGGCGATCAGCGTGACTTCGGCGGGGTTGCGGCCTGCTTGCCTGCAGCTGTCGTCGATCGCCGTTCGGACCTTGGCGATGCGCTCGTCGATCGTCATCGATCACCCGGGTCGAGCATCGCCGCTCCAAACACGCCCGCGCTATCGCCAAGCTTCGGCGGAAGAATCGGGGTCGAGAAGCGATCATGGAAGACAGATCGGGCCGCGACGCCCGGCGCGTCGCGGAACAGTCGGGCCACGTTGCTCACTCCGCCACCGACCACGATGGCTTCCGGATCGAGGATGTTCACGACGGTGGCAATCGCCTGACCGAAGCCCATGCAGAGCCGGTCGATCGTCCTGGTGGCAACCGGGTCGACGCTGTCCGCATCCCGCTGGGCTATTCTCGCCAACGGAAGGGTCTGCTCCGCGTGCTCTGTATAGAACCGCTCGAGGGCAGGACCGGAGAGAACGGTTTCGACACACCCCGACTTGCCGCAGTAGCAAGGCGCAGCATCGGTGCCGGACACGAGCGGGTTGTGGCCCCACTCGCCCGCGATCCCGTGAAGACCTCGGACGATCCTGCCGTCGAAGACGATCCCACCGCCTACGCCGGTCCCGAGAATTACGCAGAATGCATTGGATCGGCCCTTCGCGGCTCCCCATCGGGCTTCGGCGAGGGTGAAGCAGTTCGCGTCGTTCTCGATCAGGACCCTTACGCCGAGGAGCTGTTCGAGGTCGCCTTGCAGAGGGCGCCCGTTGAGAGCCGTCGAGTTGCAATTGCGCATGAGGCGTGTCTCGGGATCGCACGACCCCGGCGTTCCAAAGCCGATCCTCTGGGGGCGCATCCGGCCTAGTTCTTGTTCGATCCGCTCGATCAGTACAAGAATGCGCGATAGAAGATGCTCGTATCCCTGATCCGCTTCGCTGTCGATCCTCAGTCGCAGGAGGCAGCCGGACGGATCGTCGGCCCCGTCGGCGAGGACCGCGCCCTCTACCTTGGTTCCGCCCAAGTCGATCCCCCACCGCTCATCCACGATTCGCTTTCACCCGAAAATGCACCAAAATAGAGAAAACTCGATCAAGTCCTTGGGAAAACGTGGAATAGGCAACTCGGAGATCGTCATGCGCCGTTCCGGTTTTACACTCGTCGAAATCATGATCGTGGTGCTGATCTTGGGCATTCTGCTCACGATTGCAGTCCCGAACTGGATGAAGGCCCGCGAGGGTGCTCGCGCAAAGTCGTGCCTTGAGAATCTCCGCAGCATCGAGGGGGCGAAGGAGCAGTGGGCCATGGAGAACCGCAAGGGCTCCGGCGACGCCGTCGTCGAGGCCGACCTTTGGCCAACCTACATAAAGGGCTCGTCGTTCCCCTCGTGCTCCGGCGGCGGCACCTATACTCTCAATGCGATCGGCGATCCCTGCTCTTGCAGCATTCACGGCGTCAACTAGGCGATTCGCTCGAACAGCCTGATCTCATAGAACGAACCTCGCGCCACGGAGTCGTCGAAGGGCTTGCGATCCGTCCAGAGCACGAAACCGACGATTTCGTCCGGAATCGCCACGTTGGGGCCGATGATCGAGCCTAAGTAGCCGTCGAGGTACTTGAGTCCCTCGAAAACGTCGCTGAGGTCCTGCTCGAGGCTGCCGCCCTGGCCAGGATCTGCTCGTCGAATCGACACCGACGCCAGCTGACCCAACTCCATTCTGCCCAGCGTTGTGCCGTGGCGTCGGCCGGCTTCGATGCGACGGATATCCGGAGGAGTCTGGAGCCTTTCGAGGGTGTCTGTCATCAAAGTCGACGCTGACATCTCCTCCTGGGCCGCCACGGCAGCCTCGAGGCTGCCGAAGTGGGCCATGACGGCATATTTCTCTGGAAAGTCGAGGTCCATCCACAGAGTCGTCGAAAAGAATCCGTCGATGGGCTCGCAGATTCGTCGGGCACCTTCAACGAAGGCGAAAACGAGTTCAGCGTCGTCGTCGGGAACCCAGGCGTACCCGAGCGTAAGGTAGTGGCTCATGGCTTCCGACATTGTGTCTCATGGGAAAAAAAGTCGACCCCCCGTTGCGTCGGGTAAATCTACCGAGTAGACTGAGCCGTCTGTATAAACGCCTCGATGCTCCGGCGTTCACCGAGCCATCCGAGGGATTTGGAGGATATATGACAGGAAGGTTAGCTCGCGGGGCACCCGCGTTTTATGCATTCGTGGCCCTTGTCATGGGCCTCATCTCGGCCGCGATGGTCGGTTGTGGTGGTAGCGGCGGTGGCGGAGGCCAAGCCAAGTTCAGCGTCGGCGCCACTTTCGAGGCTTACACTGGCCGCGCGATCCAAGGTTACGTGGGATCGATCAAGGTCTCCGCTCAATATGGCACGGACTCGCCCGTCGAGTTCGGAGTGATCAAGAGAAACGACGCACGCGTCGAGCGAGACGTGCTCGCCGACAAGGACTACCGTTTCGTGGTCATCGGATACGCTTCCGAGAATGGCACTGGCGCCGAAGTGGCGCGCACCGAGTTTGTCCGCCGCTCACCCAAGCGTGGCCAGATCACCGACGTCACCGTCGACACCATGACGTCCGACGTTGCTAGCGTCCACGTGGATTTGCCGGCAACGGTCATCTGCGGCAGCACCGTCGCCGTGAACATCGAGGCCCGCAATTCGAGCGGCAACCCGATCCTCAACTGTGACGACGACTCTTCGTTCGCGATTGTCGTCGAGCCCGCCGGCGCTGGTTCCGTAAACTGGAACAACGGTGTCTGTGAGTTCACCGCATCTGCCGATCAAGCATGGGACGGCCAAACCGTCCGAGTCACCGCGACCCTCAATGGGCGCACCGGTGAGGATTCGACCGTTCTCGATTGCCTGATCTCGAACCTAAATCTCAATCTGCACTGGAATGCGGACGATCGCGGCCTTCCCGGCTATGCGAACTCCGCTCGACTGACCCTTTCGCGACCGGGCGGCACCACCCACGAGGTGATCGTCAACCGATCCTCGCGTAACGCTTACATCGAGCCGGTCAGGTTCCCTGACAAGATCGATGACGGCGCCTGGGATCTTAACATCACCGCCTACTCCGGCTCCGGCGGAGCAGGAACCGCGGTTGCCTCCGGAAACTTCCCCGTTAACGTCGATCCTGGCGAGGATGCGATCACCATTGACATGGATGCCAGCGACTTCGACGTTAGTGGCATCCGCGTTCAGATTCTCCGCGGCAACAGTGTCGTCAACGTCCCGAATGGCGGCCCCGTGGTTCTCTTCGAGGGTGAGACGGTCGACATGTCAGTCCAAGCCGTCAACGCTCTGGGCGAAATCCTGTTGACGAACAGCGAGACGGAAATGTCGTGTAGCGGCGGCAACATCAGTTGCGTCGGCAAGCGCGTTACTGCCAATGTCCGCGGCGATTCCTCTTCCATGACGTTCCGCATCGGCGATGCCCCCGGCCCGTTCACCTACCCGGTGAGCGTCGTCATTGGTTCGCCCGGCGTCATCATTATCTGGGATCCGCCAACGCGTGATCCGGCTCCTGGCTACGCGAAGTCGGCTCAAGCCGAGATCTTTGACGGAAGCGGTAACCCGATCCCCGGATTCGACCCGTTCTGCGTGAATCGACCGGCGAGCGGCCGAACCGCAGCTTACTGGCCGGACCAGCTAGAGCCCGGAACCGCCTACTTCGTCCGCGTCACCCTGTTCCCCGAACTGGATTGCGCTGGACCCCAACTCATGTTCGCCGAGACGCCCGTGCTGCTCGTCCCGCAGGACGGACGGGTGTCCGCCAGCGAGTTCGACTTCCCGACCGTCGGCGATGCTTCGAACGTAGAAATCACCGTTCTCCGCGCCGATGGTTCGGTCGAGCGATATATGGACGTTTCTCCGCCGCCTGTCGGCCGCCGAAACGGACCGCTCTTCCTCGCCTCCGGCGAGCAGGTGACGATCAGCGCTCGCGCGACCGATGCTGCCGGAACCGTGACCTTCTTCTCGGTCATGAACAACTCGTTCGATAACGACGTGTGCAGTCTCGACCTGACGAACGGCAGAGTGACGACGAATCGTCTCGGTCTAACCTTCCTCACCTCGACGGCCCAAGCCGGACGGGGACCGGAGATGGTGCTTGAGACGAGAGTCATGCAGCCAGGCGTGGTGGCATTCAGCGACTACGACGACGATGCCTTCGGCATGGGCGCGGTCAAGTCCTACCTCTATGTCCCGACTGCCAGGGTGAACAACCCGGTAACCGGAGACAAGATCTGGGAGATCCCGTATCGTGACGACGCATACCTCGGTCGACCATTGGCGGAGCCCGGCGTGGTTCTACCTACCGGCCAGTGCAACGGCTACGACGTCATCCAGCCTGCGATCAACTCCCGAGCCAACCGCATCGCGCTGACGATCGCTCCGTTCGACACGGTGAGCGGCGACGTGACCTACTATAAGGACCTCGTCGTCATGGACGTCTCCTATGACGCCAACGGCGTGCCGGTATTCGGCGCCATCCACCTGCAGAATGTCCAATACGACACGGCAGACCAGTTCTGCCCACAGTGGGGACCGCAGCAGGACAACAACTTGGACGGCGTCCTCTACTTCTCGTCGATGGAGTTCAACCGGGATGCCGGCTCCTACCTTCCTGGTAACGAGCGCGATATCTTCTCCCGCGGCGACGTCGACGCAACCCCGAGCCCGGGCATCAACCTGACCTCCGGCATTTCCGGCAACCTTCTGTGGCCGGCAGTCGCTCCGGACAACGGCGAGATGGCGGTTATCCGCAAGCTCGGCTTTGGCACTGACGCAGCAGGCCTGTTCGGTGTGGGCCAGATCGTTACGATCCGGACCACCGACTTCGCGCCGACTGGTGAGCAGATCGACGTGACCGCGTCGGCTGCAAGCCGAATCGGCTACGTGGCTAGCCACGGCGTTCAGGTCCCTGGCTCGTCCGACCCGGCGACGCTCATCAACCCCGACAAGTACTACATCGCTTTTGCGCGCAGCTTCGATGGCGGCGTGACGAGAGAGGTGCAGCTCATTCGGGCGGAGCGGACTCAAGCCGCTCTCGGAGCCTTCATTCCGCAGCAACAGAATGCGAGCGATCCGTTCTGCGCCGCGGTGGATGGCGCCGACGACTTCCGAGTCTATAATCCGCGGAGGATCATGGCCTTCCTGTACAACGACACCCAGATCCGGGCGAAGCCGATAACTTCGCCGGCGACGGGTGGTATCGGATCCCTGATTACCGTGCTCGATCCCGACCTGACTTCCACGAATATCCCGAGCCAGCCGACATTCCCGGCTCCGTTCGACGTATTCGATCCTCTCCCGAGGTAAGGAAGCCTCTAGGAGCCCCGGCCCCCTTGTGGGGTCGGGGTTCTGCATTTTGCTGGGTCATAATTTTTCGATGCCTAAAGTGCTCGTCGTCGGAAGCGGGGGGCGGGAGCATGCCCTTGCTTGGAAGCTTTCCACCGAAGCCGAGATCTTCGCTGCTCCAGGCAACCCAGGAACGGCGCAGATCGCCACGAACCTCCCGATCAGTGCTGGCGATCCTGAAGCGTTGATCGAGGCCTGTCGTCGACATGCCATCGACTTCGTCGTCGTGGGTCCAGAGAATCCGCTCATCGAGGGCTTGTCCGATATCCTCCGTAATGCCGGGGTCGCTGTCTTCGGGCCGTCGGCACAGGCGGCTCGGCTCGAAGGCTCGAAAGCCTTCGCCAAGGAGGTCATGGTCGCCGCTGGAGTCCCTACGGCAGAGCACCGCAACTTCACCGATCCCGAAGCCGCGCGGGGGTACACCAGAATGCGATTTGATCAAGGGCGACAGGTCGCTGTTAAGGCGAGCGGTGCCGCCCTCGGCAAGGGAGTGGTCGTGAGCACCACGATCGAGGAGGCCGAAGATGCGATCGAGTCGATGCTGACGCGGCGGGAGCTCGGCGATGCCGGTGCCGAGATCGTGATCGAGGACCGGCTCATCGGCCCAGAGTTCAGCCTAATCGCCCTGTGCGGTGGCGGCGGATTCCTTTGCCTGCCTCCGGCCCGGGACTACAAGCGTGCGCTCGATTGCGATCGCGGACCCAACACGGGCGGGATGGGATCCTACTCGCCGGTGCCCGACGTGGATCCCGACTTCGCCGAGCGAGCCGCCGAGGAAGTGGTCGCGCCGATCTTGCGAGAACTGAGTCGCCGTGGACTCGACTACCGTGGCGCACTCTTCGCGGGCATCATGGTGCAGGAGGGTCGGCCGTACTGCTTGGAGTACAACGTGCGATTCGGTGATCCCGAGACCCAGACACTCGTCCGGAGGATGGGATCGGGTCTTTGCGAAGCCCTGCGCGCCTGCGCGGAGGGTCGTACGCCCGGGGCGGTCGCAATCGGCGCCCATGCCGCGGTCACGGTCGTCGTTGCCAGTGCGGGCTATCCAGGGCCAGTCGAGAAGGGGCTCCCGATCGAGCTTGCACCCATGCCGAATGACGTGGTCATTTTCCATTCGGGGACCGAGATGATCGCCGGTCGGCTTGTGACCGCGGGAGGCCGCGTCATTGGCGTGAGCGCGAGCGCGCCGACCTTGGAGTCGGCGCGCATCAAAGCCTACGAGGCGACCTCTGCCGTCCGCTTCCGCGGCGCGCGATGGCGGACCGACATTGCCGTAACGGCCTAAGTCTTGATCTGGATGTCCACGCCGCTGGGCAGGTCGAGGCGCATCAAGGCGTCGATCGTCTTGTTCGTCGGTTCGTGGATGTCGATCAGCCGGTTGTGGATCCTGAGCTCAAAATGCTCCATCGACTCTTTGTCGATGTGCGGGCCCCGGATCACGCAAAAGCGCCGGATGTTAGTCGGAAGCGGGATCGGACCGCTGATTCGGGCGCCCGTGCGCTTAGCAGTGTCGACGATCTTCTCGGCCGACTGGTCGATCAGTCGGTGGTCATACGCGCGGAGGCGAATTCTTACTCGCATTTAGCCTGATACCTACCTGTTGAAGTGGCCGCGAGTTCCAGGCGAACGGCAAGCGCGCCCCAATCTCTCGGCAGGGCAGATTGTACCCAAACGAGCGGGGGCTGCGCGAGCATCGCGCAGCCCCCGTGACCGTGAGAGTGTTTCGAGCCTTACTCGTAGATCTTCGTGATCGTGCCGGCGCCGACGGTGCGGCCGCCTTCGCGGATCGCGAACTTCGAGCCCTGCTCCATGGCGATCGGAGCGATCAGCTCAATAGTCATGGTGATGTTGTCGCCAGGCATGACCATGTCGACCCCACTTGGCAAGTTGAGCGTTCCCGTCACGTCGGTCGTTCGGAAGTAGAACTGCGGGCGGTAGCCCGTGATGAACGGCGTGTGCCGTCCGCCCTCTTCCTTGGACAGGACGTAGACCTCGGCGTCGAACTTCGTGTGCGGCTTGATCGAGCCGGGCTTGGCCACAACCTGGCCGCGCTCGATTTCCTTTCGCTCGACACCGCGCAGGAGAAGCCCGACGTTGTCGCCCGCCTCGCAGTAGTCGAGCGTCTTCCGGAACATCTCGACGCCCGTGCAAACGGTCTTGCGGGTCTCCGGGTGAAGGCCGACGATCTCGACTTCTTCCATCGACTTGAGCTGACCGCGCTCGACACGACCCGTGGCGACCGTGCCGCGACCTGTGATCGTGAAGACGTCTTCGACGGCCATCAGGAACGGCTTGTCTTTGTCGCGCTCGGGGGTCGGAATGTGGCTGTCGACGGCTGCCATCAGGTCGAGGACCGGCTTGAGGGCCGCGTCGTCGATACCGGCGCCCTTCTCGAGGGCCTCCAGCATTTTGACGGCGGAACCCTTTACGATCGGGCAGTTCTTGAAGCCGTACTTCTCGAGGAGGTCGTTGACTTCCATCTCGACAAGCTCGAGCAGCTCGTCGTCGTCGACGAGGTCGGTCTTGTTGATAAAGACCACGATGTACGGGACGCCGACCTGCCGCGCGAGCAGGATGTGCTCGCGCGTCTGGGGCATCGGGCCGTCGGTGGCAGCGACCACGAGGATCGCGCCGTCCATTTGGGCCGCGCCGGTGATCATGTTCTTGATGAAGTCGGCGTGACCGGGGCAGTCGACGTGGGCGTAGTGCCGCGTATCGGTCTCGTACTCCTGGTGCGAGATATTGATCGTGATGCCGCGAGCCTTCTCCTCGGGAGCGCTGTCGATCTCTTCGTAGGAGACTTTCTTGGCGTGGCCCTTCAGAGCCAGGGTCTGGGTGATCGCGGCCGTCAGCGACGTCTTGCCGTGGTCGACGTGGCCGATGGTGCCGATATTGACGTGAGGCTTGGTCCTCTCGAATTTCTGTCTAGCCATGTGTGTTTGTAGTTGGTCCTTCTAGGATCTTTTGGCCGGCGAAGTTCGCCGGGCCGAAGTCACACCACGTGCGGCCCAAGAAATGAGCCTCCAGCCCGCGATAGATCGGGCAATAGTGTACCCGTGCCAGGCCGAATTTTCAAGGCATCCCGGAGCGCAGAGGAGATAGCTTCCAGGGGGCCGAGGTAGGCTTCACCACGTATGTCCGAGCATGAATCGATGGTCCGAATCTTCGACTCCTTCGAACAGGCCGATCGTGCCGACCGAGAGGAGTATGCGGCAATGACGCCGGAGCAGCGCCTCGATATCCTCCTACAACTGGTCCTCGAATACTATGGCCCTCCACCCCGACTTCAAAGAGTTCTTACGGTTGCTCAATTCCCACCAGGTTGAGTACCTGCTCGTCGGGGCGCATGCGCTGGCCGTGCATGGACAGCCTCGCATGACCGGCGACATCGACTTCTTCGTACAGTGCAACGCGGAAAATGCCACAAGGCTTCGGGCGGCGCTGGAAGAGTTCGGGTTCGGTTCGACAGGAGTAACGGCTTCCGACCTCGAACAGCCGGGCCGTATCTTCATGCTAGGAGTGCTGCCTCATCGGATCGACCTACTGACATCGATCTCGGGTGTTGAATTCGATCAGGCATGGCAGCGAAGGATCGATTGTGTGCTCGATGGCGTACCGATTCACGTCTTGTCGTTGGAGGATCTCATTGCAAACAAACGAGCCACGGGGAGGGCCAAGGATATTGCCGATCTCGATCTGCTCGGAGGGGTTTGAGCATCCCAGCTTGTAGATAAACTATCCGTGTGATGCCTAGCGAGCCGTGGGTCACGTTTCTCTTCACCGACATCGAGGCAAGCACTCCGCAATGGGAAGCGGAACAGTCAGCGATGGCGGAGGCCATGGCGCGTCACGACTCTATCGTCACGGCGTGCGTCGAGGCCGCTGGCGGCTTAGACCACCGATTGCGTGGCGAAGGTGACAGCAAGTTCCTCGTCTTCGACGACCCTGAAGCAGCGGTCTTGGCTGCCGTCGAGATCTTTCGGAGTTTGGAGGCCGAGCCTTGGCCCGAAGGAGTTTTCATCCGAGTCCGTGCTGGCATTCACAGCGGCCCTTGTCGGTTTGCCGCGGGAGACTACTATGGGCCAGAAGTCAATCGTGCAGCCCGGCTGCGATCAGCAGCCCATGGCGGTCAGTGTCTGATCTCGGGCGCCGCGGTATCGGCCATGAAGCAGCCCCCCGACGGGATCGGTTTTCTCGATCTCGGTCAACATCGCCTAAAGGACCTGCTCGGTCCAATCCATGTCTGGCAGGTTCTGCACCCCGAACTTCTGGCCGAATTCCCACCCATCCAATCTCTTCGCCTGGCCGCCACGAACCTTCCGACTCAGGCGAACGCCTTCGTGGGACGCACGGCGGAGCTTGCAGAGCTGAAGTGCTTGCTAAGCGATTACCGATTGGTGACGCTCCATGGACCCGGAGGAGTGGGCAAGACTCGCCTGGCTGTGCAGTTCGGTGCGGAAGGGGCTGCCGACTATGCAGGCGGAACTTGGTTCGTCGACCTGACGCGCTGCCGGCATGCAGACGAGATCTGGATCGAAGCCGGCCGAGCTCTTGGCGTTCGCGACGTTCCCGGCCGGCCCTTAGAGCTGGCTGTTAAGGAGCGTTTAGCTTCGGCAGCCTCGCTGCTTCTCCTCGATAACTGCGAGCATCTTCTGCCGGACCTAACGGCTATGGTGGGCGATCTGCTCTCCTTGACCACCGATCTTCGGATCATTGCCACGAGCCGGGAACCCATCGCGGTCCCTGGCGAGAGGCTCGTTACGTTGAGCCCGCTCTCCACTCGGTCCGAGAGCGGATCCTCTGGATTGGAAAGCGAGGCAGCGCGTCTATTCATCGACCGTGCGCTGGCGCTGAAACCCAGTTTCGACTTTGGCCCCTGGAATGCTACGGCAATCCAAACGCTGTGCGAAGGACTCGACGGATTACCCTTGGCGATCGAGTTGGTTGCCGAAAGCGTCATCAGCTTCGGAATTGGTGACTTGCTTGCGCTCCTTCCGAACAGGCTGAAGAGTTTCGAAAGCGCGGGACGCGATTCTCGGCACAGAACCTTGGAGTCGAACATCGCGTGGAGCTTCGAACGCCTCGATGATCTCGAACGGGCTATTGCGATAAGCATGAGCTTCGCCGAACCCGGTTACGACCTCGAGGCGATCCAGTTCATAGCAGACGTCGATCCTCCTGACTCCTGCCCGACCGCCGTAAACCGTCTTGTTCGCAAGGCTATCCTCGTACCGGACTTCGACGGGCCCGTAACGCGATATCGATTTCTGCCTACAGTTCAGGCCTATGCGATCGGGATTGCTTCGAGCGAGAAGCGGGAGCAAGCAAGGGACCGTCATCGGGCGCACTATGCCGAGCTTGGCGAGAAGCTATGCAGCGAACTCGAAGGACCCCATCCTTCGAGTGCGGCGGAGTGGCTAGAAGCGAATGAGGCCAATGTCTTGTCGGCGATACGCGCAGACGCCGAAGACCCGAACCAGCATGGGCGCGCTCAGCGAGTGGCTGCCCTCATGTTTCGCTATTGGGATAACAAGGGGCGCCACACCCTGGCCAAGCAAACTTACCGAGAACTTCTCGCGAACCTCTCACCGGACGAGTGTACGATAGAGCGAGGACTCCTTCACAACTCGCTCGGGGTCGCTCATCTCCGCATGGGAGAGTACGACCTCGCCGAAGCGGAACTCGAACGAGCAATCTCGTTGCGGGAACAGAACGGAGATTTGGCCGGAGCGGCGCGAAGCCGATTCAACCTCGGGAGCATCGCAATGATCCGCGGACGATACAGTGAAGCCCGGGCCGCCTACGAGGGTGCCCTCGAGGTCCTCGAACCCCACGTCGGCCCGGTCGTTCGGTCCACGATTCGGATGAATCTCGGTCTACTCGATTTGGAACTAGGTGAACCCGAGCGTGCCTTAGAAGTAAGCAGGCAGGCGCTGGCCGAACTCGGTGACGTCGTCGGAACCGGATTGAGGCCCTGCATCCTAGCGAACATCGCTATCGCCCAGACACAGCTGGGCCACTATGACGAGGCTCTTGTCCTGTTCGAATCTTTGGGACGAGAACTCGAGCGGGATCCGAACGAGCGGGAAGCCGCCAGATTCCTGACGAACTATGCCGAAACCCTTCGTCGGGCTGAACAACCGGTAAAGGCCGCGGTACTCATGGCCGGCGCCCTTGAGAAGCACGGAGCAAGTTCTGATCGTCGAGGCATGGCGACGGCACTCGACGTGGCATCCGGGATTCTGGCAGACCTGGGAGACCATCGGAGTGGTTGGCTTGCGCTCCGGCACGCAGACGACATACGCTTAGAAATTGGTGCTCGGCTCCAGGTCGGGGAGGCGGAGAGAGTCGAAATGCTTCGAGAGAGGCTGTCGGCTCAGGCGGACGCTGGAGACGCAGAGCCATGTAGCGACGAGGCAGCCATTCGAAAGGCCCGCGAAGCGCTCCTGAGGGAAAGCCAGGGAACGGCGCGGAACCGCTTGCTCTAAGGCGGGGGGCGCTCTCCCTCTTCCTCGCTCGGGGGAGGGCGACGGTAGCGTAGTTCGATCTCGCCGGTCTGCGGAATGCCCTTGCTGTAGAGTCGGTAGCCGCCCTCGCGCAGTTCGTACTGGAACTTGTCACCGTTGATCGGGTCGGTGATGTCCTCTTCGGGAGCCGCCTCCGAGAGCCGGTTCGGAAGGCGCTCGTTCTTCCATCGGAACCCGATGATCTTCGCGTGAAGCCCGAGGAGCCGCAACTGACAGCGGCTTCGCAGGGCCGAAGCGCTCGCCATATCGAAAGCCGGCATCGACAGTGCCGCGATGTAGGAGGCGAGGTCGTCGAGGGTGACGATCTCCCGAGGCACCTCGTCCAAGTCGGAGGCATCCTTGTCGATCCAGTTCTTCTCGGGTCTTTGAAGCCTTTCGAGAAACACTCCGCTGGAGATTTCCAGCCGGTCCTTGATGAGCCGAGTGAGACGCTCTCGATCGTTCTTGGTGAGTCCGGCAATCAGTTTCGCGGCTTTCTCGTCGAGGTCGTCCTCACCTCCCATCAATCCCAGCAGGTCGGTTCGCTCCAGAACTTGAGGAATCGAATCCAGCATGAACTGCTTCTCGCCCGCGACGCATGCGAGATAAGGATCGGGTCGTTCGAGGACGGTCTTGCAAAAGCGCTCGATTCGGGCGGCTTCGCTTGCCGAGAGCGTCGGCAAGAGGGTTTCGAAGCGAGCGAGGGCGACCGCCCGGATCGCTCGTCCCACCAGGTACGCGATCAACGTCTCGGAGGAAATCGCATCCGCGAACGAGAGCTGTTCGAGCAGGATTCCCACTCCCTTCGAACCAGCCCCATCGGCAAACGCGACGTAAGCCGCGCAGTCCATCACCCAAGCGGCGAGCTTGTACTCGGCATACTCCTCGAAGGTCGTGTCGAAGTCGATGCTCTTCCGAAACGGGATGGCCGGCTTGGCGTTGCCTGTATGTATCAAGTCCACGACTCGGCCGAATCGCTGTATGACCTCGCGGCGAATGTCCAACGGAGTCGAGTCCTCGGTCAATCCGGGGGGGACGGGGGGAATCTTGTCCCACCCCTCTCGTTCCTTGGACGCCCTGTACTGGAACCAGTTGCGGTACTCCGATACCTTCGACCGAGCCACGATGTCAGCCGCCTGCAAGTACTCCTCGAAAGCGTTGGCACCGGTCAGACGAGGAAAGTGTTTCTGGACCAGTGAGGGACGAGCTTGCATCGGTAAGGTCACGAGAGAAAGGGCGACGAGAACGGCAACCACGAGAAGCCTCCTAACAGAACTGATACTCCGGCATGGCAAAGGTAAGACGGACCAACGTCCGGACCGCGTTCGCGGCGGTTTGCGGCCGATCGAAGGCCGTTGCTCCGCCCGCACGCTGAAGCCCTTCCAACAGGACCAGCCGCTGTTCGGGCTTGAGCGGCAGGTCGAACCGCTTCGAGAACGCCTCGACGACGGCCTCCGGCCCCGACGATGCGGCTGGCTTCAGCACGTCGGCGAGGATGCCATTCCTCGTCACGACCTCCGCGAAGCGGATGCGTTCGATCATCATTGCCGGGCTCACCCAACTGGTACCCCAGTGCCAGCCGTCGACGTCCGGCGGGTAGAGCAGCAGCATGCCCTGCTTGTTCATTACGGCGGTTAAAACGTCGGCCACGCCGCGAATCTCGTTGGGGAGCGGAGTCATCGGCCCGGCGTCGGCGGCTCGTCTAACCAGCAGCCTCTCTCGAACACCGCTCTGCCGCATGAACGCGACCGTGAAGTCGACGGGGCACTTGACGAGGGCGCGCACGCATTTCGATGACCAAAACTCCTTGCTCTGGACGATCGCCATCAGGATGGGCCTGATTTGATACTTCGAGTCGAAGTAAACCTTGGTCAACCGCTGCAGCACCGCGGGCTCGGGATCAGGGTAGGCGTAAAAGCTCCAGAGTTTGGAGCAGATGACACGGGCCGTCTCGGGGCGCGCCGCGAGCATGTCGAGCACTTGGTTCCCGTCGAAGCGCCCGGTCTTGCCCAGGATGGTCTTGACTCCGTCATCGTTTAGGTCTGGACTGTATGCAGAGGCGATGAGGGGTCGATCGTCTCGCAGCGCGTCGCTCAGCTGAGCCCGACGGGCTTTCAGATCGCCGCCTCGATAGAGATTGCGGAGGCTCCAGCCCGTAAAGGCACGAGAGACCTCCTGCACGTCCTTCTCGGTGTAGTGGCCGATTCCCAGCGTGAAGAGTTCGAGCAGCTCGCGAGCGAAGTTCTCGTTGGGTCGGCCCTTGATGCTGGTGTCGCCATCCAGCCAGCGCAGCATCGCGGGGCAGGTCGAGACTGCCCCGAGCAGTTCCCTGAAGCTCCCGGCCCCGTGCCTTCGCAGGACGTTCAGGTACCCGAGCATCATCGGGCCGAACTCCACCTTTTCTCCGCTCACCGCGAAGTGGTCGTGCCAAAAGAGGGTGAGCTTCTCCCTGGCTGGAGTGTTGGTGAGGAGAAGCCGCAGAGCCCACCATCGGGTGATTCGTCCGGTATCGAACTGAAGTTCACCATTCGGCTGAGCGACGAGTTCGTACGGGTTGATCGGGAATCCTTCGGCGGTGCGTTCGAAATCGAACAGGCTTTCGAGAATCTTGACCGGCGGCATCCTCTCGTAGCGGTCGAGCTCTTCCGGACTGGCGCCGAGGCCGAAACGTCGAAGGACATGTGCGGCTTGGTCGCGCGCGTTCATGCCTCATTGTATCGCCAAAACTCGGAGGCTACTTACGCTTGCTTGAGCAGGTCGCGAACGAGGTCGTCGCGCATTCGATCGAGCGATCCGCGAACGGTGCCGTCGAGGACGAAGTTATCGTACTGGACCTTCACTCCGCCGAGTAGGCGCGGTTCGATCTCGTATTCGGCTTCTACACGCTTGCCCAAGCTGCGCTCCAGCTTGGCCACGAGGGAGGTCCGGGCCTCGTCATCGAGTGGGCGTGCCGAAGTGAAGACCGCATAGACGATCCGATCGTGTCGGCGACGCATCGCGATGAATTCCTGCCGGATAAACTCGAATTCCTCGATCCGCCTCTTGTCGAGGAGCAGGCGGAGGAGCGACATCGTGAGCGCGGTCACGCGGTCCGAGAACACTCGCTCGACCATTTGCAGCTTCTCGTCCGCGGCCGTGACGGGGCTAAAGAGAAACTGCCGGAAGTCCGGCTTCGCTAGGAGCGCAGCGGCGATGCCGTTGATATCGTCTTCGACCCCGCCGAGGTTGTTTTCCTCCAGGGCGGCGGCGAAAAGAGCCCTGGCGTAACGCTTGGCGACTCTAGTGTCCAACTACCCGACCACCTCGGCTTTCTCGATGAACTCCTGCACCAGCTTGCGATTCTTCTCGTCGTCCATCGAAGCTCCGAGAATCTTTTCGGTTGCTCCAAGCGTGAGATTGACGACTTCGAGCCGAAGCTGGGTAAGCACTTTGTCTCTTTCGAGGCTAATCTCCTCTTGAGCCTTGCGGATGAGTTCCTCGGCCTTTGCGCTCGCTTCGGTCATAAGTTGTTGCCGGAGCTGAGTCGCTTCGCGAATCTGGGCTTGGATCGTCTCGCGGGCCTGCGCCTCGGTCTGAACGAGCCGCTGCTCGTATTCGGTGCGCATCTTGGTCATCTCTTGGCGCAGATTCTCGGCCTCGGCGAAGGTGTTTTCGAGTTCGCTGTTGCGCGTGTTGATTGACTCCATCAAGGGGTTCAAGAAGAAGAACTTGATGATAGGAAAGAGCAGCATGAAGACGCCGACCACCGCCACGGTCTTGCCCAGATCAAGCGGGATGCCCTGCTCTTCGAGGCTGACAAGGAAGTCGGGGTGCCAATTCTTCGAGAGCCAAGTTCCGCCGACCATAAGGCCGACGCCCAGTACCATCGCCGTAGCGATTTTGGGGGTCATGATTTTAGGATCGTACGCCATAAAGATTGTCCGATTGGGTCCGAGCGGCCAGACCGCTCGGACCGCCGATGAATTACTTGCCCGCGAACGAACCGGGCGCGATGAAGACGGTGAGCAAGAAGACGAGTTCGACGAAGGCGAGTGCGATGAGCATGTTCACCTGCAGTTTTCCGATGGCCTCCGGCTGGCGAGACATTCCATTCATCGCTCCCATACCGATTAGCCCGAGCCCAATACCCACCCCGAGGGCGGCGATTCCAAGTCCAAGTCCTAGCATTGTCTTTCGTTATCCTCCTTAACGGTTGTCCTGTGGTTGTCGATTCGTGAAAACGTTAGTGGGCGTGTGCCGCCTCATGGGCATGCTCGTCCTCATGGTGGGTAACGAGCGAGATGTATACGCAAGTTAGGAGCGTGAAGATCATCGCCTGAACCACGCAGGTGAGCAGCTTAATCGGCAACAGGAAGTTGCCGATCGGGATGTAGACGGAAGAGCCTAGCTCGTTCATCGCTTCCACAGCCTGGTGTCCGCCGTTGATATTGCCGAACAGTCGCAGCGAGAGCGAAACGTTCTTCATCATCTCCGAAATGATTTCGATGACGAAGATCATCAGCGTGATCGGTATGAGCGCGATCCCTAGCTTCGGCCCGGAGAAGTGCGAGATGTGCCTGAAGAACCCGACGACTCCCGCGGTGACCGGGTCTTTCCCTTGCTTGCGAAGTTCGGCATAGTGGGTCGAGATCCCCTCATGCTGAACATAAAAGACGGCAATGAGTGCCATCCCTAGGTTAAAGCTGAGATCGGCAGTCGGTGATGTGGGGAAGAATAGTGCGACAAAACTTCCGACGAAGATCGCCAACCAGAAGGTCATGATCATCGGCACATACTTCCGGCCATGCGGGCCGATCGTGCCTACGCACATATTCTCGATAAAGAGATAAAGCTGCTCGTAAAGCTTGGCGAAGACGTTGGTAAAGACCCGACTCGAAAGCCCCTTCTTCGCAAGCGTCATTGTCGCGAAGATAATCAGAAGGACGAAAAACAGATAGATGGCCAGACCCAAGAAGCTCGGGCCGTGACCTCCACTCGCCAGGAGACTAAAAACCGGTCCTACCATGCCACTCATACGCATCGACGGGGGAGCCTCAGCTCGATGCCAACGCCCACCCGACCAGCGCCAAGTATACCAGACCCAATCCGAGCAGGAAACATCCCGGCGCGGGTCCGCCCAGCCGCTGGGCGACGAGCCCGAGCGCGATAAAAATGGGGAGCTTGGCCAAGAACGCAAGGATAGCGAGCGAGGCGCCGAATCTCGGGGCCGCTCCCAACGGCGCCAGGCCGCCGGTCAAGCGAACGACCCACCAAAGGGCCACGATCGAGAAGCCGGTCCCGACGAGGCCAAGCGCCATCCCGGCCAGCCCGATCTCCCCGGCGGCCGCGAACGTAACGACGCAAGCGAGCAGCCCAAGACCGATATGCGCCCGCCAGTCCCTTGCCAGTCGGCGGGCGATCATTTCCGTTCTAAGCGGTTCAGTGTGATGAGCGCAAGGGCGATACCGGCGGCGGCTCCTCCCATGACCAGAATCGGCTTCCAGGCGTTGGCGTCCAAGCGATTGTCCAAGTACCAGCCGAGAGCCAATCCTGCCATCGGGAAGCCGATGATCATATAGGCGATCTGCAATCCGACACCGGTGCCGCGGGCCGTTTCGCGATCGAAGGTCTGGGTTCGCTCCGCCTCTCGACGCTGCCGTTCACGCGACTCCTTGGTCTTCGCCGCCCTTTCACCCAGTTCGTCGAGCCGCTGGTGGAACTCGTCGTCGAGGGCTGCCGCTTCCTTGCGAGCCGTTTCGACCGCCGACTCGTCCGAAGAAAGCTCACGAAGGCGGCGCATGGCCTCCGCTTCCGCCGATTCGGGTTCTGACGGGTCCCGATCGTCCGACATAGGGGCAGGGTACCCGTCGCACGGCTGCGCGGAATAAACTTCAGACCGATGACGCCCGATCGCCATCCGTTGGACCGAGATGTCCAGTTCGTGAAAGGGGTCGGCCCGCGCCTGGCCGAGTTGTTTGCCAAGCTCGGGGTCCAAACGGTACGCGACCTCTTCTACCACTTCCCGAGGAGGTACGAAGATCGGAGCCAGTTCCCCCCGATCGGGTCGGTGCGGCCGGGTCAGTGGGTGACCGTTCGGGGACGCCTGCTCGAACTCGACTCCCGCCCCTCTCGGGGCGGAATGGCGATCACGAAAGCGACCCTAACCGATGGAACCGGGATCGTTTCCCTCGTCTGGTTCAATCAGCCCTGGGTGCGGCGAGCACTGACCAAGGTCGAGGGCGAGATCCTCGCCTATGGACAGGTCAAGGAGGCGAATTGGGGAATCGAAATCCACGCTCCCGAGTGGGAACTCGTCGAGGAAGGCGAAGACAGTGACCAGTTCGGTCGGATCATCCCGGTCTATCCCTTGGCGGAGGGACTTCAGCAGCGTTGGGTCCGCCGCGCCATCGAGACGGTGCTGGCGAACGATCTCGACCACTTCGTCGATCCGCTGACCCCGGCTATCCTCAAGCGCCAGATGCTCCGCCCCCTGCGTTGGAGCCTGCGCCAGATTCATCGGCCGGAGAGCGAGGAGTTCCGCCTGCAGGCACGCGAGCGGCTCGTGTTCGAAGAGTTTTTGTACCCACAGATCGCGATGCAGATGAAGCGCCTCGAGTCGCATCGCGAGACCGGCATTGCTTTCGGCATACCGGAGGCCCTCTGGGACGAGATCGCCGGGTTGTTTCCGTTCGAGCTCACCCGGGCTCAGCGGAGGGTGGTCGGAGAGGTTCTCGCCGATATGCGCCGCCCCCACCCGATGAATCGCCTCATCCAGGGCGATGTCGGCTCGGGCAAGACTGCGGTCGCCGCCGCCGCAATCCTGGCTGCCGTCCGAAGCGGTTACCAGGCCGCCCTGATGGCGCCGACCGAGATCCTCGCCGAACAGCACTACATCAACTTGCATCGAGTCTTCGAGCCGATCGGCCTGCAAGTCGCCCTCGTGGTGGGCAAGCAAAACTCCCGCCAGAGAAAGGCTGCGCTCGGCGCGGTAGGTTCCGGACAGGCACCCATCGCGATCGGTACGCACGCCCTCATCCAGGAGGGTGTCGAGTTCCATCGGCTCGGACTGGCCATCGTCGACGAGCAGCACCGCTTCGGTGTGATGCAGCGGCTGGCGCTTCGGCAAAAGGGCGACCTGAACCCGGACGTACTCGTGATGACCGCGACCCCAATCCCCCGGACCTTGACGCTTGCATTCTACGGCCATCTGGACGTCAGCGTGATCGACGAACTCCCCCCGGGACGTCAGGCTATCAAGACCTACTGGAAGCTCCCCTACGAGCGAGCCAAGGTGTACGAGGGCGTCCGCAAAGTGATCGCGGAAGGGAAGCAGGCCTATTTCGTTTGCCCGATGATCTCGGAGAGCGAGAAAATGCAGACGCAGGCCGCGGAGGATCTCTACTACCGTCTAAGCACGGAGGTCTATCCTGACCTGCGTGTCGGCCTGCTCCATGGCCAGATGAAGCCGGATGCAAAAGAGGATGTGATGCTCAAGTTTCGGGCAGGAGAACTCGACGTGCTCGTCAGCACGGTCGTTATCGAAGTCGGCGTCGATGTGCCGAATGCTATCGCGATGGTGATCGAGGATGCCAATCGGTTCGGCTTAGCCCAACTCCACCAGCTTCGCGGGCGGGTCGGCCGCGGGTCGGACCAAAGCTACTGCGTGCTCGTCGCCGAAGCGAAGACCGAAGAGGCTCGCGCGAGGCTAGAGACCATGGTGGCAACGACGGACGGATTCAAGATCGCCGAACAGGACTTGCGACTGCGCGGCCCCGGCCAACTCATGGGAACGATGCAGCACGGCAACCTCGACCTCAAGATCGCCGATCTCGTCAAGGACGCCCGCATGATCGAGGTCGCACGCGATTGCTCCGAGTGGCTCCTACAGATCGACCTGCATCTGCAACTCCCCGAACACCAGGGCATTCTTTCCCAAGTGCAGGAGCATCCGGTGGACAAGACTCTGCTGACCGTCTCGTAGGGCCTACATTCGGAACAGGCTGAACCGCGCGGGCCGGATCGGGGCGTGGGCCGCCGCTTCGATGCCGAGGGCGAGGACCCGGCGCGTATCGACTGGATCGATGATGCCGTCGTCCCAAAGGCGGGCGGTGGAGAAGTATGCGGAGCCTTCTTCGGCATACTTCGCGAGGTGCGGCGCGCGAAAGGCATCCTGTTCCTCTTGCGTCATCGACTCCCCCTTGGCCGCCAGTTGATCCATCTTGACGGTGAGAAGGACGTTGGCGGCCTGTTCGCCGCCCATAACGCTGATCCGAGCGTTCGGCCACATCCAGAGTTGCCGCGGACTATAGGCCCGGCCACACATTCCGTAGTTGCCCGCGCCAAAGCTGCCCCCGACGATTACGGTGAACTTCGGCACGTTAGCGGTCGAAACTGCGGTCACCAGCTTCGCCCCGTGCTTGGCGATACCCTCGTTCTCATAGCGGCGGCCGACCATGAAGCCGGTGATGTTCTGGATGAAGACCAGCGGGATACCACGCTGACAGCACAACTCGATGAAATGCGCTCCCTTTTGGGCCGATTCGCTGAACAGGATGCCGTCGTTGGCGAGCACTCCCGCCAGATTCCCGTAGAACCGGGCGAATCCGCAGATCAGCGTCGAGCCGAAGCGCGCCTTGAACTCCTGGAACCGGCTGCCATCCACGATGCGAGCCAGCACCTCGCGCATCGCCATCGGCACTTTGCCATCGGCGGGTACTAGAGAGTAGAGATCATCGACCGGATAGACGGGGTCCTCTGCTTCGACCTGCCCCGGCAAGGAGAGGTCTCGAGCGGGACCGAGGCTCTCGACTATGTTTCGAACGATCTGCAGGGCGTCGAGATCGTCCTCCGCCAGGTGGTCCGCGACGCCGCTGATCCGCGTATGAACGTCCCCTCCGCCGAGGTCCTCGGTCGACACTTCCTCACCCGTCGCCGCCTTCACCAGAGGCGGCCCCCCTAGGAAGATGGTGCCCTGACCCCGAACGATCACGGCTTCGTCGCTCATTGCCGGGACGTAGGCGCCGCCCGCGGTGCACGAGCCGAGTACCGCGGCGATCTGAGGAATCCCGAGCGAAGACATCGTCGCCTGGTTATAGAAAATGCGTCCGAAGTGGTCTCTGTCGGGAAAGACCTCGCTCTGCAAGGGAAGGAAAGCGCCGCCGGAGTCGACCAGATAGATGCAAGGGAGCCGGTTCTCGAGGGCGATCTCCTGGGCCCGGAGGTGCTTCTTGACGGTGATGGGAAAGTAAGTACCCCCCTTGACGGTGGCGTCGTTCGCAACCACGACGCACGGCCGACCGTGGACTCGCGCGATCCCGGTGACGATGCCGGCCGAGGGAGCGTCGCCACCGTACATATCGTTGGCTGCCAAGGTGCTGAATTCCATGAACGGCGCCCCCGGATCAGAGATCTGCTCGATCCGCTCGCGCGCAAGGAGCTTGCCCCGCTTCGTATGCCGCTGGACCGCCTCTTCGCCGCCACCCGCCATCGCTTGGGCCATTCGTGACCGATAATCCGCCATGACTTCGTCCATCAGGGCGCGATTGGCCCGATGCTCGTCGTCCTCGAGGTGCACTTGGGAGGCGATGGTCTCCATCGGCATGGGATGATACACCCGGGGGGCTCCCCTGAACCCTGACGGTCGCGATCAGCGTCAGAATGAAGGAGATGTCGGACCTCGATCCCCGTCAACAGTCGATTCTTCGCGCGGTCATCCTCGAGTACGTGCAGGCCGCAGAGCCTGTCGGCAGTGAGTTGATCGCGCAGAAGTACGAACTCGGGGTCCGCAGCGCAACCGTTCGCAACGAACTCGCCGAGATGGCCGACCGCGGGTACCTCGCCCAGCCCCATACGAGCGCCGGGCGAATCCCCAGTGACAAGGGTTATAGGTTCTTCGTCGATCACTTGATCGTCCGGCAGGAGCCGGAGGCGGGCACGCGGCATCGGGTCCGGGAAGTCGCCACCGATGGGAGTGCGCTGCAAGACTTGCTGCACGACACGACCCGGCTCCTGAGCCGCATGACGCATCTGCTCTCCGCGGCGACCACCGTCAAGGACGCCAACGTCGGGGTCCGCAATGCCGTGATCAGCGCTCTCGGACCCGAGCGGGCGCTCCTCGTGGTGGTCCTCGCGAATGGGCACGTCGAAAACCGGCTCATCGAGTGCCCGCCGGGACTGACGCTCGCTGAACTCGGTCGGGCCAATGAAGTGCTCAACGGCGCGATCGACGGCAAGACGATTCGCTCGCTGACGCGCTTCAAGTCGCCTGGAGACTCCACCAGCGCGGCGACCGATCGTCTTCTTTCGATCGCTGCCGTCACCTTGCGCGCAATGGGGCGAGACCTGACTCGCGGCACCCTCATCACCGAGGGCGAGGAGTACATCTTCGCCCAGCCGGAGTTCCAACGGAACTCGGCGCAATTCCAAGATCTCGTTCGCTCGCTCGAAGACGAGGAGACCCTGCTCGGCGCGGTGTCCGGTGGATCGGAAGGCGCCCAGACGGTAACGATCGGCAAAGAGAATAAGGCGGAAACGATGTACCCGCTGACGGTGGTGCGCCACAGCTTCTACGTGGGCCAGGACGAAGCCGGCTCCCTCGCCCTGATCGGCCCGACGCGAATGAACTACGACGCCTCGATCCCCCTCCTCAGCTACACCGCGCAGGCGATCAGCGAGACGCTGACCAAGCTGCTGAAGGGATAACTGCTCCACTGATCGGTACCGGGGGGAATCCGGTATCCCTCTCGAATATGCGAGAGGGACCTTCGCCGCGAAGCGTGCGAAGAGGGAGAGTAATACTCGCGACACCGCGCTAGGTGCTCGAAGTGGCCGTTCTGAGTTATCGGAAGGTGCCTGAAGGGGAGCCCCGCCTGGCGGCTTCTTCCGCTCACTCCAGTTCTATCCTTCCTGCAGGCTCTGGGCGAGGATGATCGCTTCGGCCACTTCGCGCATGGATTTGCGCAGGTTCATCGACTGCTGCTGAATCCGTCGGTAGGCTTCCGCTTCGTTGACCTGCAGACCGTCCATCAGGATGCCTTTGGCCCGGTCGACCAGTTTTCGGGTTTCGAGCTTGTCCTGAAGGTCGGTGACTTCGCGATTGAGATCGCGGTTCTGCTCGAATCGGCTTCGCGCGACCTCGATCGCGGGTGCGAGGTCGCTCGGCTTGAACGGCTTGACCAGATAACCGAACACCCCCGCGGTCTTCGCTTTGGCGATCAGTTCGGGGTCGCTGTAGGCGGTAAGCAGGATCGCGGGCGCGATGCCCTCTTCGGCAATTTGGGTGGCCGCGTCGATACCGTCGACCACGGGCATCTTCACGTCGAGGACGCAGATGTCCGGTCGAGAGTCCTTCGCCAGCTCGATAGCCTCTTGGCCGTCGCCGGCCTCACCGACCACTTCATAGCCGAGGTTTTCGAGCATCTGCTTGAGGTCGAGCCGAATGATCGGATCGTCGTCGGCAATCAAAACGCGCATGGTGCTTCCTCTGGGGGTCGACGTCGACGATTTACGGCGAGTACGCCCTCGCCGAGGTCCGAGTGTACCGGATGAGGGGAGAGGCCTTTGGAACTAAGCGCCGCCGACCGATGTTCTATACTATTGAAGCACGGGGGCGAAAGGGTTCGACAGAGCCGGCTCGACTCGACGTTGCGAGCCGAGGCGCCGTTGGCCTCGTAAAAAGCGGCAAAAAAAGTAGTTGCGAACAACACGTACGCATACGCAGCCTAAATAGCGCTGCCGTCCGTCCAGCCCGAGTCGGTAGGGCAGGTTCCGGGCGTCGCAAATCCGAATCGCTTGGTAAGCTTCTGTTCGTAGCGAGCTAGGCTAGACAAAATCGAACTGGTGCGCTCGACTGGCCCCGCCCCGTGGCAGGTCGACGCCGAGAACTAACTCGGGGAGACGCTCGTGGTAACTTCGGGGCCGACGGTTTTGGAAGCGAGTTCAATTCTCGCCGCCTCCACCA